>Ga0172379_10002995_pt1 | contig 28104 bp, 14 predicted proteins | sample GrowelOW334metaG_FD_119756 | JGI IMG/M metagenome (GOLD analysis project Ga0172379, IMG submission 119756) | Groundwater microbial communities from an aquifer near a municipal landfill in Southern Ontario, Canada - Groundwater well OW334 metaG | ecosystem: Environmental > Aquatic > Deep...
ACTCACCCGCGCCGACAAGGAAGAGGACAGAATGAAACATGTGCGCATCACCGATGCCAACATGGAACCCGTCTTCTTTGCTTATCCGGCTGTAAGCGAGATAGATCGCATTGTTGCAGATATTGTTGAATCCCGCAAACCCGAATATGATTTCGTGGCCAATGATGGGTTTGGTCACCATTTTTGGTTGGTCGATGATAGGAATACCATCGATAAACTGGTCGGATTGTTTGCCGCTATTCCGGCTACCTATGTTGCCGATGGTCATCACCGCACGGCCGCTGCTGCGCTGGTGGGAAAAGAAAAAAGGGCTGCAAATCCCGGTTATGACGGAACAGAAGAGTTCAACTTCTTTCTGGCAGTCCATTTCCCGGATAACCAATTACGTATCATCGACTACAATCGCGTGGTCAAGGATTTGAACGGACTCTCCTCTGAGGAGTTACTACAAAAACTTGGAGAAGATTTTATAGTAACCAAAATTGGAACCGAGATCTATAAGCCTGAAGCATTGCACATCTTCTCGATGTATTTGGATGGAGTTTGGCACAAATTAACGGCCAAACCTGGGAGATACAACGACAGTGATCCGATCGGTGTGCTGGACGTAACCATTCTCTCTGCATTGGTGCTGGATAAAATCCTTGGGATCAAAGACCTCAGAACGGATAAGCGGATTGATTTTGTTGGCGGCATCAGGGGATTGGGCGAGTTGAAGCGCAGGGTGGATTCAGGCGAAATGAAGGTCGCTTTTGCCCTCTACGCGGTTTCCATGCAGCAGCTGATTAACATTGCCGATTCAGGTAACATCATGCCCCCCAAGACGACCTGGTTCGAACCAAAATTACGCTCCGGGCTGGTCGTGCACGAACTGCACTAGAAAGTTTGAAGGATTTATATAGTTTAAAAGGTTTGAAATGTTCGGGTTATTGAACTTTTTAAACCTTTTAAATTCCTTTCAAATTTGGAAGTTTCGATCCAATAGTTCCCTAGTCCTTCTAGTCTTCCAGTCCCTCAGTCATTCCGTCCGATCCGATCATCCACCATTTTCGAACTGGTTACCGCGGACGGTGGTCGCGTTGCATACCTTACCCGGGGTACCGCTCCTTCGTCGCTCTACCCCGGGCTATTAACATTTAACCCCTCCGGGGTAAGATCGGAGAGGGATCAACATTATGGTCGGGAAATTTAGGATTGTGCAACTGCTAATTTTCACATTTTCTCATCTTCACAGTGCTCATCACCACATCACCACATCATCACATCACCACATCACCACATCATCACATCATCACATCACAACATCAGCTCATCACCACATCATCATTTTCCCTTCTTCACCGGGTTCAATCTGAAAAGATAAGCCAGCGTCACCTGCAAACCATTTGTTTGAGAAGGATCATACCCATAATTCTTGGAGTCGTAAAGATTGGTCAGTGAGTAAAAGACACGCGCATCGATGGCCAATGCACCGGCATGTTTAAAATGGACCTCAGAACCAATGCCTCCGGTAAAAAGAAAATCCACCCTCGAATCGATCGGTTTGCCCCAATAAGGAATAGGAACTACCGAAGGGATGCCTGGAGAGGAGGGATTCATTCCCTGACTGTCGGAAAGCAGAAAGGCGACAGTTGGACCCAGATTGAGGGTAAAACGGTAAGCCTTTGTTCCCAGATTGGCATGGGTCAGGATTGGAATGTCAATGTAATTGAGCGTGTGTACATAGGTCTGGGTTAGTCCTGCTATTGGCTTCTCTTCCCAACCTTTTTGCAGATAATTGACCTCGACCTGAATGCCAACATGTGGCTCTGAAATCATTCGGAACAGGAGACCGGCAGAATTTCCGGTATACATATTCTGTTCGACATTCGGTTTAAATTTCACCCTGCTGAATACCATTCCTCCTTTGGCCCCGAAATAGAACTCTTTTTTGAAAGGTTCATTTTGCGCAAGCGCAGACAACGAAAATTGCATAAACAGCAATAGTCCAAAGCAGGTTTTTATCGTATTGAATTTAAGGCTATTGGCCGGGAAGTATTTTTTTTCGTTCTTCATTTGCTAAATTATGCACACTTTGTTTAAACTTTGGCTGCCGATTTAAGTCAGAGCTGTACCAATCCTTATGTAAAAGTAGAAAAATGAATCTCTTTTGCTAAATTTGGTTTCAATTTATTTTCAATGACAACCTCCGAAAACATCAAATTTATTCAATGTCAGCTTCCTGCCAAGGTAAAGCTCGTTGCCGTTTCAAAAACCAAAAGCAATGATCAGATTCTGGAAGCCTATCAGGCAGGCCAGCGACTGTTTGGTGAAAACAAAGTACAGGAGCTGACTGCAAAATGGCAAGCGTTGCCAAAAGAGATCGAATGGCATTATATTGGTCATTTACAGACCAACAAAGTAAAATACATCGCCCCATTCGTCGCTTTAATCCACAGTGTAGACAGCTATAAATTGCTCTCTGCAATCAACAAAGAGGCTGAAAAGTGCAACCGGATCATCCCGGTGTTGCTGGAGTTTCATATTGCGGAAGAGGAGAGCAAATTCGGTTTGTCAATGGATGAGGCTGAGAAAATGCTTTCGATGCCAGGAATCGGATCTTTGAAGAATGTCTCAATTTCCGGTGTGATGGGCATGGCAACCTTTACTGCTGACCAAAATATGGTTAAATCAGAATTCGAAAGGCTTTATCAAATATTTCAAATACTCAAAATGGGATTTTTCCAAAATAACGATCGGTTTTGTGAAATTTCCATGGGTATGTCAGACGACTACCCGATTGCCGTTGAGGCGGGAAGTACCATCGTGCGCATTGGCAGTAAAATTTTTGGTTCGCGGTAAAAGATTGCATCATCAGTATGAATTGACAATTTGAAATTCTGGAATATCATATTTTTATTTATGCTATTGTTTGTCCAGGTTGCCCGGGCCCAGGATATCTCAATAGATCCCAACCAGCCGTTGGGAATAACCTATTGCAACCAGGCCTTCTATATTTCGCCCAATTTTAACATGGTTGCCTCTTCATCAGTTGCGGGAATGAGAATATCCTTCACTACGGGTTATATTTACGGAGAAGATGAACTTCACTTGGCTGGATACAGTGGGTCTGTCCATGAGACCTGGTATGCAGCACAAGGATATTTGGAATTGTTGGGCGGATCGAATGTTGATGATTATATCAATGCCATCCGTAAGGTTCAGTACATGAACAAGGCAACCAACCCAACCAAGGGGGACAAAACCATTACGTTTTCGCTCAATGATGCTGATTATCTGCCTGATACGCAGCATTTTTACAGGTTTATTGCACGATCTGGAATCAGATGGACTACAGCAAAAGCCGAGGCAGAGTCTGCTGCGATGAAATATCATGGTTTGCAGGGATATCTGGCAACAATTACTTCAGCTGCCGAGAATGCATTTATTCAGCTTAAAACAAAGGGTGTTGGTTGGATTGGGGCTTCAGATCAGGAGGTAGAAGGTGTTTGGAAGTGGGTAACAGGACCGGAGGCAGGAAGCCAATTCTGGCAAGGAACCAGTACCGGTTCCGCGGTAAATGGAATGTATAACAATTGGAATACTGGTGAACCAAATAATTTAAACAATGAAGACTATGCCCACATTACTTATTTTGCAAACAACCCGGCCCAATCCCTGAGATGGAATGATCTTCCGGATGGTGGTACTTCTGGCGATTATACCCCGGCAGGTTATCTGATCGAATATGGAGGAATGCCCGGTGATCCCCCCGTCAGTCTGATCGCCAGTATAGCGCTGCAGGTTGTCGTCCATAGTTTTGCAACTATGAGGGATTTTTCAAGTTGTCAGGGCATTCCGGTCCAAATCAATCAACAGGATAATTCAGCGGTCTATTCCTGGAGCCCGATAAATGGACTCTCCAATCCGAAAATCTCAAACCCAATGGCAAAACCCGATGTAACCACTGTCTATACCGTGACTGCCACGAATGGGAGCTGCAAGGACTCGGCTAAATTTACAGTTAACATCAATCCCTACCCAGTGTCCACGCTCAAAAAGGTGGCGGATATTTGTGCCGGCAGCAAAGAAACCCTTGATCCGGGCCTAAGCGCATCCTATCTCTGGAACAATGGTTCCACGGTCAGAACGCTGATAACCGATGTTGCGGGTAAATATGTGGTGAAACTCACCAGCGACAAGGGATGCGCCACTTCCGATTCTGCCTTGGTATATGTCCATCCCTATCCAAAAATGGACATTTCCGGAATAAATAAACTGGTGTGCGGATCAAAGGCAACTATTCTTAATATTTCAAAAGACAGAGGGGAGTGGTTAATAACCAATCTTAACTCCAAAGAGCAATTTAGTACACCTTCCATTCATGTCGCATCCTTTGGAATATACCCGTTTGATCTTAAACTCTCTGACAACTATGGTTGTATTGTTGACTCATTCGTGAACATAGGATTTCATGATTTAACGGCAGTCGACCTGGGGAATGACACGACCATTTGCAATCCCCGTTCCCTATACCTCGATGCCGATCCCGGTTTGACGATGTACCAGTGGTCGAGCGGGGATACTACACAGAAAATTGAAGTCAAACAACCCGGTAAGTACAATGTTCTCGTTAAGAACAGCAACGGATGTTACACCAAAGACAGTATTATAGTGGGTTTTACCGACATTCCCAGGTTAAATTTGAGCCGTCTTGATACATTGATTTGCGGTAGTAGGAACACTACTGCCAACATCTCTGTCGACAAGGGATCCTACCAGTTAACAAGCATAAATCCGGCTGTTCAGATAAACAGTTTGTCGGCAAATGTACCGGCTTACGGAAAATATCCTTTTGCATTCAGCGCAACAGATCAGTATGGATGCAGGGCGGATACCTCATTTTCAATGGGTTTTCATAAAATTCCCGATGTAAAATTTACCATTGACGAGTCACAATGTTATGGTTACAATCTTCAGGCTACCTATATCGGGAATGCAAACCTGCTCAATTCCCGTTTTACATGGATTTTCGGAGGGGATACCATCAGCAACAAATTGGGCCGGAACATCGAAACGATTCCTTTGGGTGTTGGTCAGACCAAAAGGGACCTCAAACTCATTGTCAATGACGAAGGTTGCACCAACAGCGATGCCATCAGGGATATCCATGTCATCCCGACCCTGAGCGTCTCTGTCAAAAATGCCGTACAATGCCAGCCGGTTGCTTTCGAATTCAATGGTTTTAATACAGAAACTGGTGTAACCTACTTATGGGACCTTGGCGATGGAACTTCCGCTGCAACCAAAGATGTTACCCATTCATATACCAAGGATGGACATTATGATGTCTCATTGACTGTTACCACAGATAAGGGGTGCACCAATACAGCAGCCATAAAAAAAATGGTCTATGTGGCCCCCGTTCCAACCGCTGGCTTCTCGCTGACCCCCGAGCTCTGTTTGAAACCAGGCAAAGATACTTTGCGTTATGTGGGCACAGCGGGGCCCAAAGATACTTTCTTCTGGGATTTAAAGGGTTTTGATCCTGTTGAGATCGTTCAATCTCCGGATACCACTGCGGGTCCGTTCGTGTTTGACCTGATCAACAAACCCAAAACACAATTGTCGCTCTATGTCGTTTCAAGTTATGGCTGCCGGAGCGCTACTGCCTCACTGGAGGTGAAAAGATGGCCTGTTTTTTCGTTTAATTCATCTGTGAACGACGGTTGCACCCCTTTGTTGGTCGACTTTAAGGCCAAGACGGGGGATCCGGTCGACCAGTTGGATTTTCAATGGGATTTTGGCGATGGAAACAAAGGAACCGGGGCCGAGGTCAATCACAGCTATTTAGTCCCTGATCAGGTACATGACCTGAAATTAAATGCAAAATCTACCATTACCGGATGCTCCGACAGTGTTTTTAATGCCGGGTTTATTGTCGTCCATCCCAATCCCAGGGCAGGTTTTGTCATGGATCACGATATTGTTTACAACGACATGCCAAAGGTCTCCTTTACGGACCAAAGTGTCGATGCGATCAACTATTATTGGGATTTTGGTGATGGGACCCACTCACGGGAAAAAGATCCAATCCACGATTATGGGGTGGTAGGGAAGAGAAAAATTCTTCAAACCGTCTACAATCAATTCGATTGTCCGGATACAACCTCTAAAGTTGTTCTGGTCGCATTCAATAAAATTTTTCCTCCAAATGCATTCTCCCCAAGTGGGGCCAGAGAAATTGACAGGGTCTTCCTGCTAACTTCCGAAGGCATTATGAAGGAAGGATATCATCTGACCATATACAGCAGATGGAATGACATAGTTTTTGAATGCAGGGATGAAATAAGGGGATGGGACGGGAAAATGGCCAACGGGGTTTATGCACCGGTGGGTAACTACCTTTGGATTCTTGAGTGTTTCGATTTTCTGGGACGTCCGCACAAGCAAAGCGGTTCACTGACATTGGTTTTTTAATTTGTTTTTTTTCTATCTTTTGACTTTGTTTATATGACCTTTTCTATATGATCAAATTCCGCCTGACACTTTTTTTCCTTATGTTTCTGGCAGGGGTACTTAACGCCCAAAGTACCTCCAGCTCCTGCATGAAATCGACTGAAGGAACTGAGTTTTGGATGGGGTTCATGGAGAGCAGGCATCATCAGTCAGGCCATTACCTTGAAATAACCTGTACCTCCATATTTACGTGTAACTTCAAGGTTTTCCTGGGTAATTCGTCAGTCCCAACTTACACTGTAATTATTCAACCGAATACTCCATATAGGTTCAGGCCGGTCTGGCAACAGGTTGAACCCATCGGTTCCGAGGTTGTAGAGGAAAAGGCGATTCACATTGTCTCCGATAGGCCCATGAATGTGTTTGCGATGAACTGGAGCCCTAGTTCGGCAGATGCCGCCGTTATATTTCCGATAGATGCCATCGGGAACGAATACTATGCCATGTGCTACGAACCGCAAATCAATGAGAGTTCGTCAGGTGCCCCCGGTATTGGCAAAAACAGCGAATTCCTCGTGGTCGCTACCGAGGATAATACGAAGGTTTGGATTACGCCCACCAAGATTACAGATCAGCTTCGTGCTGCCAACGTACCATTTACCATCACATTAAACAAAGGCCAACTCTATCAGGTTCAGTCGATGAACCATGCAAATTTGGTCGGGCAGGGAGATTTGACCGGCAGCTATATAAAAAGCGATAAACCTATTGCTTTTTATTCCGGCTCCTGGTCTACTACAATTCCAAACTCTTCAACATCAGCATACGATCACCTTTACGAACAGATCCCACCCATTCGGTCGTGGGGAAGGAAATTTGTAACGGTTCCCCTGAAAGGAAGAAGCGAAGACCGGTTCAGGATCATAGCCTCGGACGACAAAACAAGTATCCGGATCGGAAGTAACAATCCAATTGTTTTAAACAAAGGGCAGTTTTATGAATTTATGCTTACAAAGGACCAACCCTCTTATATTGAAAGCGACCATCCCATCCTGCTGGCCCAGTTCATGGTCTCAAACAGTGTTGATAAACCGGCAAATGTTTCGAACTGGGATGGCGATCCGCTGTTGTTAATTGTCAGTCCGGTTGATCAGACCCGCGAAAATGTGACTTTTGTCGCTTATGATTCACCTAATATAAGCAGCAAATATTTTGTCAATGTGGTTACCAAAATAGAATACAGCAGTTTTATAAATCTGGATGGTCAGCCGGTCGTTTTTCAAATACTTCCCAATTCCGGATATGCTTATGCGCAGGTAGCCATCACAAAGGGTAACCACAATTTAAACAGTACGGAGCCCGGGAAAGGATTTATCGCTTATGTTTATGGTTACGGTGGTGTTGAATCGTATGGATACGGCGTTGGCTTTAACCTCAGCATCAAACTGGACCTGGGTGGCGACATACATTTTGTGAAGGATACCATTTTGCTTTGCAATGGGCAGGCGAAAATTCTGGATGCAGGGTCGCATTTTTCGAAATTTCTGTGGAGCACCGGAGATACAACCCAGACAATTTTTGTAACAATGGCCGGATATTCCAGTGTGAGGGCAACAACTACAGATGGCTGCACCTTAAAGGACAGCATCTATACCTACATAAGCAACCCTGTTGTCAACCTGGGAAACGATACGACTGTTTGCATTCCAAAGACCATTAAGCTGGATGCGGGACCAGGGTTCCTCTCCTACGTTTGGAATACCAAGGATTCTGTCAGGTCGGTTACAGCCCAAACACAGGGAATGTACAACGTACTTGCTAAAAACAAATACGATTGTCCCTGCAGTGATTCAATCTATGTGTTTTTTGCCAACAAACCGAAGATCAACCTCAGTGATCTTGATACCTTAATGTGCGGCAGCAAGGTATCGACCTTTAACCTTACTGCGGATAAGGGAAAGTACCAACTGAAAGCGGATAATCCGCTGATAACTTTCAATGGACTGACCGCCACCGTGCCTCAGTTTGGCACCTATCCTTTTACCTTCATCGCGACTGATCCCTACGGATGTATTGCGGATACTGTTTTCAAGGCCGGGTTTCACGAAATCCCAAAATTGAACCTTGGAAACGATACCACAATTTGTAATCCCAGATCAATTCTCCTGGATGCCGGTGGCGGGTTATCTTCCTATCTCTGGACGACGAAAGATACGCTCAGGTCAATTGTGGTCAAATCTCCCGGAGGTTATGGCGTTCAGGTAAAGAACAATTATGGATGTGCCAACCAGGACAATATCTATGTCAATTTTGTCAATAATCCCAAATTTGACCTCAGCGGGTTAGATACCCTGATGTGCGGGGTGAAATCTACCACACTGAATATTTCGGTTGACAAAGGTGATTTTGTTCTGGGAAGCAGCGACCCTTCCGTGACCATCAATGGTCTTTCTGCGAAAGTTTCCAAATATGGAACTTTCCCGTTTAATTTTAGGTCAATCGATCAATTTACCTGTAGGTCGGACACCAATTTTACGATGGGGTTCCATAAAATACCAACCGTGCAAATTTCTGTTGACGACACAACGTGCTACGGGTACAGCCTGGATGCGAAATATCTGGGGGATGCGGAGCCAAATTTGAGCCGCTTTACCTGGGTTTTTGCGAAGGATACATTGGCAAACGAAATTGGCCGGACGCAAATGCATGTAAAATTGGGAATGGACCGCTCCAAACGCGACCTTTACCTGCATGTCATGGAAATGGGCTGCCAAAATAGCCAGGTTATCAAAGAGATCAGCGTAATCCCGGACCTGGATTTTTCTGTGCAGGATTCGTTATTGTGCCAGCCAATTCAATTTAATTTCGGGGCATCCAATACGGAGAATGTGGTGGATTATCTTTGGGATTGGGGGGACGGAATTCAGGAACATTTTGGAAAGGGAGCCTCGCATACCTATACAAAGGATGGATTCTATACAGTTCAGTTGACTGCTACCACCGATAAGAATTGTATCAACACGGTCAAGAAGGTGAATCTCCTCTATGCAGCGCCAGTCCCCAACGTGGAGTATTCCATACTGGAAAACACATGCCTCAATACGGGACCGCAATCCTTGCTTTATACCGGATCTGCTGATGACAAGGACCATTACAACTGGGATTTGTCGGCATTTCTGCCCAACGAACTGATAAAAAATCCCGGGGACACTAAGGGACCTTTGGTTTTTGATCTGCTTGACAAACCAAAAGCGGAAATAAAGTTGCAGGTTACCTCAAAATACGGTTGTATCAGCGAAAACAAGGCGCTGGTATTGCAGCGTATTCCCAAGTTTGCCCTGCAGGTCAAAGACAGTGCGGGATGCATCCCTTTTGTGGTTGACTTCAATGCCTTAACAGCGGATAAAGTCGATCAGGTTGATTACAGGTGGAACCTTGGGGATGGCAATAGCGGAAACGGCGCTACAGTTTCCCATACCTATCCCATACCAAATTCAGTTTACGACATCACCCTTTTTGCAGAATCAAAGACAACGGGATGTAAGGATACCCTGTCAAAGCCGGCTTTTGTGAAACTGTTTCCGGAGCCAAAGGCCGCTTTTACTGTCAATGAGAAGATCCTGAGCAATGAAAATCCGGTTGCCACATTTACCAACCAATCTGCGGGCGCCGACCATTACCTATGGTCATTTGGTGACGGTCTTTTCTCTCACATGCAAGATCCTACCCACAAATACGGGGTCGTTGGCCCAAGGCAGGTTTTACTTGAATCCATCAATGAATTTGGGTGCTCGGATACCACCTCTCAGCAGATCGTCATTGCCTTGCTTAAAATATTTGTTCCAAATTCGTTTTCACCTTCTGCACCGAATCCAATCGACAGGGAGTTTTTTCCTTATTGCAACGGGGTACTTCAGAAGGGATACCACCTCAAAATTGTAAGCAGGTGGAACGATGTGATCTTTGAAACCAAAAATGAGTTAAAGGGATGGGACGGACGGTTGTCAAATGGTTCATTCGCTCCAGCAGGGAATTACGTCTGGTTACTCAATTATGAAGATTTTCTTGGTAAGTTCCATTACCAGAACGGAACGGTTACTTTGATTTTTTAATTTCTCTTTCTGCATTTTGCCCATTAAAATCCGATCTTTGTGTGATGATCAAATATGGACTCATTCTGATATTTGTATTCTCGAACCTCGCAAGGCTTTCTGCATTAGGCCCATCGGATATTTGTGTCAAATCAACGGAAGGCAAGGAATTTTGGTTTGGCTTTATGGAAAACCGGCCTGGTTTCGGATGTCCGACACCAGTCCCGGTAAATTACCTGGAAGTTACGGTAACCTCAAGGTTTAATTGTCAGTTTACCCTTACGGTTGGGAGACCTGGTACCACCATCATTACCGATATTTTGCAGCCAAATATTCCCAAAAAAATAAGAATTGACCGCTCATTGGCCGAACCATCGGGATCCGAAAATATCGAAGGGAAGGCCCTTCACCTGGTTTCGGATCAACCCCTCAACCTTTATGCGATGAACTGGGGGTATAATTCGGCGGATGCGGCAGTGATTTTCCCTGTCGAGGCGCTTGGCAACGAATATTATGCCATGTGTTATGAACCACATAATAATGATCAGTCTGGATATTATGCTGCTTGCGGTATTAGTTATATCACTCTAATCAATGGGAAAAATAGCGAATTTGTCGTGGTTGCATCGGAAGACCATACCCAGGTTACCATCACGCCCAGTAAAATCACAGATAAGCTAAATGCAGCCAATATTCCAATTACCATTACCCTGAACAAGGGTGAATTGTACCAGGTCCAATCGATGAACGCTGCCGGTCTCGTTGGCCAGGGCGATTTGACAGGCAGTTACATCAAAAGTGACAAGCCGGTCGCGTTGTATTCGGGCTCCTGGGCTACCACGGTGCCGGTATCTTCCAACTCCGCCTGGGACCATCTCTACGAACAGATACCACCGCTCCGTTCCTGGGGCAGGAAATTTGTTGCGGTCCCTTTGAAATCAAGGGGCAAAGACACATACAGAATTCTCGCTTCAGTTGATCAGACCACCATCAGGATTGGCTCCCGTACGCCCGTTGTCATAGACCGGGGTCATTTCCATGAATTCATGCTCCACGACAATGAAGCCTCTTTGATCGAAAGCGATCATCCTGTTCTGTTGGCCCAATACAGCAACTCGAATGATGTGGATAGCCCGCCTACTTTACCGCCCGATGGTGTTTGGGATGGCGATCCTTCCATGTTAATTATCAGTCCGGTAGACGAAACCAGGGAGCAAGTTACTTTTGTAGCCTACGACACTCCCGAAATAACAAACAAATTTTTTGTTAATATAGTTACCAGGGATGATGCGGTGAATCAAATACAATTGGACACTAATCCCATCTCCTTCACCTCACTTCCCAATACCGGATATGCTTTTGCGCAGGTTCAGATTGCGGTAGGCAACCATAACCTGACAAGCACCGAAGCAGGCAAGGGTTTCATTGCCTATGTATATGGGTTTGGAGGAGTCGAATCGTACGGATATGGAGTGGGTTTTAACCTAAGTACCCGTCTCGACCTGGGAGGTGATATCCACTTTGCAAAAGATACCATTTTGCTGTGCCATGGTGAACCCAAAATGCTGGATGCAGGGCCTTATTTTTCTACATACCTGTGGAGTACCGGGGAGACAAGCCAGAAAATCAGTGTAACCCATAATGGAACTTATTCAGTGACAGCAACCACACCGGATGGCTGTATCCTGAATGCCCAGGTCTATGCATTCGAAAGTAATCCGGTTGTTAACCTTGGCGCCGATACAACCATCTGTCGCAACCCCTCCATTCTTCTTGATGCAGGCGCCGGTTTTACCTCCTATCAATGGTCGACCAATGCTTCCACGCAAAAGATTCCGGTCAATGTAACCGGTACCTACAGTGTTTTGGCAACAAATAAATATGGTTGTACAGCCAGGGACACCATTCACATTAATATAGGTAAAATTCCAAAGCTAAATCTCAGCATGTTGGATTCGGTAATCTGCGGGGTAAAATCGACCGAAGTGAACATTTCCACAGATGTTGGACTTTACTCGCTTGGCAGCAATAATCCTGCCGTATCGATTTCCGGTTTGACTGCCACTGTTCCGCAATTTGGCGTCTATCCTTATACATTCACGGCAACCGGTGATTATACCTGTGCCGCCGATACAAATTTTACCATCCGGTTTCAAACATTACCCACAGTTGATTTTGATCTGAAAGACAACCAATGTTTAAAAGCAGGTTCCCAATCCATCCATTATTTAGGTAATGAAGATGATTTTGCGAAGTACAACTGGGATTTATCCGGTTTTCTGCCAGGTGAAATAATTAAAAATCCTGGTTTGACCAAAGGACCGTTGATTTTTGACCTGAAATATCAACCCAAGGTGGACATTGGACTACAGGTTGTATCGAAAGATGGTTGTTCCAGCGTTAAAAAGCAGCTTCGGTTGCAAAGGAAGCCTGACTTTTCGGTAATTGCATCAGATAGTTCAGGGTGTGCCCCCTTCTCTCTCAGTTTCAGCGCTATCATGAATAGAAGCGGAGATCAGTTGGATTACAAATGGGATCTGGGCAACAACGAAATTGGAAATGGTGAACAGTTTTCCTACACATACCCGAATCCAAAACAAACCTATGATGTAAAGATATTTTCCGAATCAAAAATAACCGGATGCAGGGACACTTTATTGAAACCTCAATGGATCAGTGTATTTCCAAAGCCAAAAGCCGAATTCTCCGTTCAGGATCCCATTCAATGTGTGAACGGCCTATTTGAGTTTCATGCTTTCGACAATGGTCAGGGAATCCAATACAAATGGGATTGGGGAGAGGGCAACAAATCAACCGGATTAAATGCTTCTCATGCATATGTTGCTGATGGTCATTATGATGTCTCATTGGCGGTCGAAAGTAGCCACGGTTGCACCGATCAGTTACAGGTAAAGGAAATGGTCTATGTTGCACCAGTCCCCTCTGTCGGATTCTCATTAAATCCGGAGTCCTGCCTTGATCCGGGTCGCAATACGCTAAGCTACAATGGATCAGCATCTGATAAGGATAAATATTACTGGGATTTGGGCAGACTGGATCCCATTGAAATTATTCAGTCACCGGGCACTACACAAGGTCCCCTGGTTTTTGACCTTATCAACCATCCAACATCCACTGTTGCATTGCAGGTTGTTTCGCAATATGGCTGCAAGAGTGAAAGTAAGGCGATAAATATCAAGAGGAAACCGATATTTTCTTTCGCCTCTGATGTAACTTCGGGTTGTGCCCCGCTTCAGGTAAAATTTGAAGCAAAATCAAATGATGCATATGATCTGCTGGACTATCAGTGGGATTTTGGGGATGGACAAACCCAATCAGGCGACGGTATCCTCCATAATTACCTAAATCCTGATCAGTCATTTGATATTCTGGTAAATGCCCACTCTAAAGTTACTGGCTGTGATGGGGTGATAGACAAGAAGCAGTATATTTCAGTTTACCCGAATCCTAAAGCTGGATTTTCGATGAATCCGGGTATGGTTTTTAACGATCAGCCACGGGTCTCATTTACAGATGAAAGCAAAGGCGCCTTCCAATATTATTGGGATTTTGGTGACGGGACACGCTCTTTACTGCAAAATCCTTCGCACGATTTTAACAGTGTAGGGATTAAAAAAATCCAGGAAACGGTATTCAATGAATTCAGTTGTCAGGACACAACCACCAAAGAACTGGTCGTGGCAATTCATAAAATTTTTACGCCGAATGCCTTCTCTCCAACGGCAAGAAATCCTGAAGACCGTCAATTTCTCCTCTTTATTGAGGGTGTCAAAAAGGATGGATACCATTTGAAGATATTAAGCCGTTGGAACGATGTAGTCTTTGAGAGTAAAGGTGATATAAAGGGATGGGACGGAAGATTGTCAAACGGATCGATGGCACCGGTAGGCAATTATGTTTGGATTCTGGAGTTCACCGATTTTCTCGGTATAGCCCACCGGCAATCGGGAACAGTCATGTTGATTGAATAAGGCCTACCGGAATTAAAGGGTCGGTATTCGCATGGTATCGTAAAATGGCCTTTTCCGAAGGTTTCTTTCCAGATAAAATATGAGGGAGATTTCATGTGAGCCTATACTGTAAGTGGAGAGTTCCGAAAGCACATAATCGAAGCTGTAGCCCAATTGAAAGAAGGGGGTAGAATATCCAATCATCCCGATAACGGCATCAGGACGGGCAGAAAGGTTGTTTCTGTACCATGCCCCAAATGTCAAAGAGTTGGTAATAACCATATACATTCCCAGGTTCAGCTGTTTGAAAACCCCCTGTTGCTGGTAAATGGCATTTGGTGATAGGGAAAAACCCTTCGAAAATAGCGCTCGCACAAAATCGCGGGTTTTAGCACCGGCGTGCAAGGTGAATTTCATGGGCAAATTTCCCATTCTGTCGCCTTCAATGATGGATTGGTTCGGATTTGTAAGATGACTGAGTGCAAAGCCAAAATAGTAATCACGCCTTTGGCCAACCATTCCAAAAGTAAAATCAGGGAAGATTTTTTGACCACTTTCTACCGGAATAGCATAATTTCCATTGATCGAACCATTTTCCTGATTGATCATCCCCGGGAAAATCAGGTCCTTGGTATTGAACTGCTTAAGAATGAATCCTGCCTGAAGCGCAGATGTGAAAAAAAAACCGTCGTTTACTTTTACGTGATAACAGTAGACGAACGAACTCTGAACGGTATTGATGTTTCCGTTAACTTCCCTGTCATAAAGCGTCTGGAAGCCAATAGCCCCCTTCATTCCGGGAAGATACTTGTCGTATGAAACATTGTAGGTGACAAAAGTGTTGCCGGAACTAGGCCACTGGTTCCGGTAATTTGAAACAATCCGGGGATGGCTGCTGGTTCCAGCGAAAGCCGGATTCAGGTAAAGCGGATTGGAATAGAATTGGGAAAACTGCGGGTCCTGCGCCTTTAAATCGGCGAATGAAAGCATACCCAGGCCAACCAATATCAAGAATGGAACAGACAGTTTTGTCTTTCTTATCGCTTGGATAATCTCTCCGTTCATCCTAAATATAGGCTGTAGTATCATTCTTAAAATCCTGATTAGAAATCAACCGGATCCTGATCCAGTGGAATATGTGGGATTATTTCAAGCAATCCTTTCAACAGGTATTGTTTTCGCTCCTCCGCAAAAGGCAGGCTGCTTTCAATCTTGTTCAAAAGGATGGTTTCAGTGTCTCCATCTATTTTACCATACATATTTTCGATGACCGTAAAGGCTTCGAAAGCAATCTGGAACTCCTGGTCTATGATGATCTGAACGAAATATGAAAGGTGTTTGCTGTAATTTAGTCCGTTTTGCCAACACGAAGCTACCAAACGCTCCAGGATATCCAGGTCTTTCTCATTTTTAAGTTCATAAATAAGTTGGTCTACTGAATTTTCATGCTTTAAATCAATGAATATTTGGTAGATAATTTCTTTAATCTCCTTGCCGGGGGTTTGGTGCAGAAATGCAATCAGCGGTGCAATATAGGATTCGTCTCCTTTGGATTTTATCTCCTCCAGCGCATGATCAATTAATTCCTGGTTACTCGTTTTTAAAGCAGATTTTAAACGGTTTAGTTTATCCGGATGATCCATCAGTTTCAATTTTCCTTTTTGTGTATGACAAAGATAAAATTATTTAAGTAAGCCTGCCGGTTGAGTATCCATCTCAAATTAAATTAGATGGTGGCTGTTCAAAAAAGCGCCGGTAAAAGAGGAGCTGCATTTTACCAGGCCTTCGGGCGTGCCCTCATAGAGTTTAAATCCCCCCTGATCACCCCCATCGGGCCCAAGGTCGATGACCCAGTCGGCTACTTTGATAACTTCCGGATTGTGTTCGATGACAAGTACCGTGTGACCTCTTGAAATCAGTGCATTCATTGAATCAAGCAATTTGTGAATGTCATGAAAATGTAGTCCGGTGGTTGGTTCATCGAAGATAAATAGCGTTGCACCCTCCTTTTCCTTTGCAAGAAAGGAGGCCAATTTCACCCGTTGGCTCTCACCCCCGGAAAGCGTGCTGGAAGATTGGCCCAGATGGACATAACCTAATCCAACATCCTGCAATGGTTGTAATTTCCTGGCAATTTTCTTACCTGCCGGTTTTTCATTGAAAAAATCGATGGCCTCGTCTACAGTGAGCTCAAGTAGTTCATAGATATTCTTCGAGCGATAGCTAACATCCAAAACATCAGATTTGAACCTTTTGCCTCCGCAACTTTCACAGGTTAAAAGAATATCTGCCATAAACTGCATTTCAACCTTTATCTCTCCCTCCCCCTGGCAGGTTTCACATCTGCCACCATCGATGTTGAAAGAAAAATGCGATGGCGTAAATCCATTGACTTTTGCTGCAGGTTGTTCTGCATACAACTTTCTGATCTCATCATAGATCTTCAGGTAGGTTACGGGATTGGACCTGGAGGATTTTCCGATGGGATTCTGGTCTACAAATTCAATGGCCGTTATTCTGTCAAGATCACCTCCAAGCCCGGTATGATCTCCCGTTTTTTCGCCATATCCGCCATAATATTTTGACAATGCCGGGTACAATATTCGCCTGATCAGGGAAGATTTACCCGATCCGCTTACTCCGGATATGACGGTCAGGGTATTTAGGGGAAATTTTACATCAAAGCCTTTCAGGTTGTTCTCCCTTGCACCGGTTATTTCGAGATAATTGTTCCATTTGCGACGATGATCAGGCACCTGAATCTTCTCCATTCCCGTAAGGTACCTGCCGGTACAGCTAACCGGATTACGCAACAACTCCTCCAGGGTCCCTTCAAAAACAACTTCTCCGCCATGCTGGCCGGCCAACGGACCAATGTCAATCAGGTAATCCGCTGCCCGGATAATCTCCTCATCATGCTCGACAACAATAACGCTGTTTCCAAGCTGTTGCAACTTCCGCAAGACTTTGATCAATCGTCCGGTATCACGTCCGTGAAGTCCGATAGATGGCTCATCCAGGATGTACATTGACCCTACCAGACTACTTCCGAGAGAGGTTGCCAGATTGATCCTTTGGGATTCTCCTCCTGATAAGGTAGATGAGAGACGGTTTAAGGTCAGATAACCCAAACCGACATCGCTGAGAAATTCTATTCTGTTGTTAATTTCAATCAAAAGCCTTTCGGCAACTACATGATCTGTTTCTGAAAGTGCGAGTTGTTGAAAAAAGTGTTGCAGCTCAGTGATTGGAAGGTTTACAAGATCCGTTACCGATTTGCCCGAGACCTTTACATAGGCAGCCTCCTTCTTCAATCTTGTGCCTTCACATTCCGGGCAAGTCGTTTTCCCCCGGTACCTTGAAAGCATCACCCGGTATTGGATTTTATAAGTTTGTTCCTCCAACTGTCTGAAAAATGCATTTAGACCTTCAAAATAGCTGTTTCCGGTCCAAAGCAATCTTTTCTGTTCAGGCAAAAGTTCATAATAGGGTTTATGGATAGGAAAATCGAATTTAGATGCCTGTTTGACAAGCTGTTCCTTCCATTCTACCATTTTTTCACCTTTCCAGCATACCAGGGCATCACTGAATATGGATAATGATTTGTTTGGAACGACAAGATCTTCATCAATTCCGATGGTCTTGCCATACCCTTCGCAAATGGGACAGGCGCCAATAGGATTGTTAAAACTAAAAAGGTGAAGGGAAGGCTCTTCAAAGGTGATTCCATCCAATTCAAAGCGATTGGAAAATTTTCTGGTTTCCAATATTTTCCCTTGTCCGACCATGGTCAGGCATTCACCCTTGCCTTCAAAAAAAGCAGTTTGAACAGAGTCAGCGATACGGGATAAAAAATCTTCATCCTCCGAAACCGGTATTCTGTCAATAAGTATATTGATTTCGACTGGCTTCTTATCATAATGCCCCAAATCACTGATTTTTATTATTTCCCCATCCAGTTCAAGTCGGGTAAATCCTTGTTGCAGAAGTAATTCTGCCTCTTTTGTCAAACTTCTTCCCTTGTTAAACTGCAGGGGTGATACGATGGTAATTTTGGTTCCGATGGGGAAGGATGCCAGGTAGTTAACCACATCAACCACTTCATGCCTCATCACCTGATTTCCTGAAACGGGTGAAAAAGTCCTCCCGATTCGGGCGTAAAGTAATTTGATGTAGTCATAAATCTCGGTGGAGGTACCTACCGTGGATCTTGGATTTCGGGTGTTTACCTTCTGCTCGATCGCGATTGCAGGGGGGATCCCCTTGATGTAATCCACCTCTGGCTTGTCCATCCTTCCAAGGAACTGACGGGCATAAGAGGAGAGCGATTCGACATACCGGCGCTGCCCTTCCGCGTACAATGTATCAAATGCAAGTGAAGATTTGCCGGAACCAGATAATCCGGTGATGACCACCAATTTGTTTCTGGGAATCCTAATGTCGATATTTTTCAGGTTGTGTACTTTAGCGCCCCTTATTTCAATATATTGATTATTAATATCTTTTGACATATAATGCGATTAGATTGTGCAATTTCCAAACCGGTAAATTTACAAATACTTTCCTGGTATCTGACATGGTCAAAACAAAAAGAGAGGAGTTGGAACCATAAAAAAAAATGAAAAAATTTGGAATTTAGGATTTAAAATGATATCATTGTAGTATCAATTTAATTTTACTTAAAATGGAAAAGGAAATTCAATTAAGAAACAATGGTTTCTTTCAATTACTGGTTTCAATTGTACTGATGGCTGTACCGGCTTGTACCTTGTTTTACAGGGAAATATGGATAATTCCTATTTATATTTTGATTTCTGTAATTGGTGTAATCTGGATAACCGGTCTATTTATTGTCCAGCCAAACCAAACGAAAGTCCTTCTGTTTTTCGGCAAGTATTGCGGAACTGTAAAAGGCAACGGTTTTTTCTGGCTCAATCCATTTTACATAAAAAAGCGGGTCTCCCTGAGAATTCGTAACCTGGAGTCAGATGTTATCAAAGTGAACGATCAGCAAGGAAATCCTATTTTGATCAGTGCGATTGTAGTTTGGAAAGTTGTAGATACCTACAAAGCCGTATTTGATATTGAAACCCTTGAAGAGGTGGATCCAAAATCGGGATTGAAAAAGACCAAATACGAAGAGTCCTATCAGAAATTTATTAAAATTCAAACCGAGTCGGCGCTTCGTAAACTTGCCCATACCTATCCATATGATAACCTCGAGCAAGATGGGGATACCGAGGTAATCTGCCTCAGATCGGGGATTGATGAAATCAATACAGCCTTGGCCTCAGAAGTCAAAGAGCGACTTTCGCTGGTAGGGATTGAAGTGATTGAAGCAAGAATTTCCAATCTCTCCTATGCTCCTGAAATCGCAGGGGCTATGCTTCGCCGTCAACAAGCGACAGCCATCATTGCCGCACGGCAAAAGATCGTTGAGGGAGCCGTTGGGATGGTCAAGCTTGCACTGGATGAATTGAAAGACAAGCATATAATTGAGTTGGACGACGAAAAGAAGGCATCCATGGTCAGTAACCTGCTGGTGGTCCTTTGCGCCGATGAATCGGCCCGTCCGGTAGTGAATGCAGGTTCTATCTACTAGCTCATTGGCATGGGTAATAAGAAGTCATTTGTTTTACGCGTACAACCGGAAGTTTATAATGCTCTGGAACGTTGGGCTGCTGACGAATTCCGCAGTGTCAATGGACAGATAGAGTATGTGCTGCAACAAGCGCTAAAGTCGGCAGGGAGGTTTAGTCCCAAAAAAATAGAACAGAGGGACGATAAAAAAGATTCGCAATAGGAACCGGGAACTTGTCCTGAAGGTGAAGTGCTATCAATGAATAGATTCGTGAATTTCGAAGCGAATATTAAAAGATTGTCAAATCTTGTATTATGGCAGGTATGATTGTGAAATATTCGGATTTGATACTGTTAATTTGTGAAATTAGTTCAAAATAGATTTTTTATAGAATATGACCAAGAGTGCCTTACAGATCGAAAGGGCAAAGTATACGCCAAAGATGCCAAAAGCTTTGCAGGGAAATGTTAAAATTGTTTCAGGGAAGAGTACAGAATCAGTTGCCGACCAGGAAGAAATAAAGAAGACATTTCCAAATACCTATGGAATGCCAATCCTTACTTTGGAAAAAAGTGACGATGCAGTCATTACAAAGGTTCTTAATGTTGGTGTGATTCTTTCAGGGGGGCAGGCCCCGGGAGGGCACAATGTAATTTCCGGTATTTTCGATGCCTTAAAAAAGCTGAATCCGGCCAACCGGTTATATGGTTTTTTGGGTGGCCCCAGTGGGTTGGTGCTTCACAACTACATTGAACTGACCGCCGAAATCATCGAGGAATTCAGAAATACCGGCGGATTCGACATCATTGGGTCCGGTCGAACCAAACTTGAGGAAAGCGAGCAATACGATAAGGGACTTGAAATTTGCAAGAAGTTATCCATTTCGGCAGTTGTGATCATTGGAGGCGATGATTCAAATACCAATGCCTGTGTTCTGGCAGAATATTATCTGAAGAAAAAGAGTGGAGTGCAGGTCATTGGTTGCCCAAAAACAATTGATGGCGATTTGAAGAATGAAATGATTGAAACCTCTTTTGGTTTCGACACCGCGTGTAAAGTCTACTCAGAACTGATCGGAAATATTATGCGCGATGCAACCTCCGCTAAGAAATACTGGCATTTCATTAAATTGATGGGACGTTCAGCCTCACATATCGGATTGGAATGTGCCCTTCAGACCCAACCAAATATTTGCCTGATTTCTGAGGAAGTTGCTTATAAAGAGCAAACTTTGCAACAAATTGTGGATGATTTGGTAAGAACAATTACCAAACGGGCAGTCAACAACGAAAATTTTGGAGTCGCCCTAATTCCAGAAGGTTTGATAGAGTTCATACCGGAAATGAAGATATTGATTGAAGAACTGAATGAATTACTTGCAGAGGGATCAGCAACAGCCAAGGCATTTATAGCCATTGCAACAGATGATGATAAGCGGGAATTCGTGATCAAACATCTTTCTGAAGCATCCGGTAAAGTATTTAAGGTGCTTCCCAAAGGGATTGCCAAACAACTTACACTTGACCGCGATCCGCATGGAAATGTTCAGGTTTCGAGGATCGAGACAGAAAAGCTTTTAATCGAAATGGTCGAAAAACAACTTTCTATACTAAAGAAACAGGGTATTGCAAAAGTGAAATTTTCGGCCCAAAATCACTTTTTTGGCTACGAAGGACGATGTGCCGTACCTTCAAATTTTGATGCAGATTACTGTTACGCTTTGGGTCAAACAGCCGCGATACTCATTGCCGACGGAAAATCAGGTTACATGGCTTCCGTAAGAAATACGACAAAATCTTCAGATGAATGGGTAGCCGGTGGTGTTCCGATTACCATGATGATGAACATGGAGCGAAGAAATGGGGTGATGAAACCGGTAATTCAAAAGGCCCTGGTCCGGATGGACGGTGAACCGTTTAAGGCATTTGCTGCCAAGCGGGATGAGTGGGCAATTCATACCTCCTTCGTTTATCCGGGTCCGATACAATACTGGGGTCCGGCTACTGTATGCGATGCTACCACCAAAACACTCCAGTTGGAACAAAAGTCATAATTGGGAATCTTCCTTCTTAAGATAATCTGAAATACAAAACCGCCGGAATGACATTCCCCGGCGGTTTTTATATTTGGTTGATCATGCAAAAAGTATGGCATGCCACGATTCCGGCAGTCTCTGTTCGAAGCCTGGATTCGCCTAAAGATACAGGAATGAAGCCTTTGTCTATTGCAAGTTTGATTTCTGAAGGATCAAAATCTCCTTCAGGACCAATGAGAACAAGAATATTCTTTCCTGGTGGAACAGAATTTTTGAGTAAATTCTTTTCTCCCGGTTCACAATGGGCAATTAGTTTAACACCTTCAAAAGTTGTATTGACCAACGCTTTGAAGGAGGTCAATGAAGCAAGTTCCGGGAGAAAGCCTTGCAATGACTGTTTCATGGCCGATATCAATATTTTCTCTAGTCTATCTGATTTAATATCCTTTCGTTCAGAATGTTGACAAACCATTGGAATAATTCTGTCAATACCAATTTCGGTTGATTTTTCAAGGAACCATTCAAATCTTTCGTTGTTTTTTGTAGGGGCAATTGCAATAGTAAGTCGAAAGTCCCTGCTGTTTTGATATTTTTCTTCACCCATGATCCCAAGGAGGCATCTTTTTGGATCAGGTTCCTGAATGACAGCATTATAAATCGATCCCTTCCCGTTCAAAAGTTGAACATAGTCTCCCTTTGTTAGTCTCAATACTTTGATACAGTGCCTCGATTCATCCGCGTTAAGTTCAATCGATGTTCCTTTAATGTCAGGAATATAAAATGAATTCATTTTTTAGGGTAATTTTATGATAAGATTGGGATAGCTTTACTGAACATTTTTTAACTTGAATTGTTCAATTATTAATAGTAATAAATATTGTGGCCTTTTTTGTTATTTTCCTAACAAGAATCATGCTTGCGAAACTTATTGGTGGAAATTCCTTTTTTATGAATAAGAAAAGATAATTGTTTATTTGTCAGATATAAAACATTTTAAGGTAATTTTACAAAAGATTAAATTTAATGACTTGCTTTGTTAAAATATTGTAAAATAAATAAAAAAAAAGTTGTATTTCTTTTCAAACTTTTGTTAATTTGCATAATCTAAATAAACAAATATTATATTAGTATATTGTCAATCAATCTTAAATCATCAATTATGAAAAAGCTTAGCTTATTGGCTGTATTTCTCTTCGTGGGCCAATCCCTTATTTTTGCTCAGGAGAAGGGTGAGAAATTGCCCTATAACAGGTGGGAAATTGGAGTGAATGCAGGAGTATCAAATTTTACCGGATCTTATGTGGTTTCTAAGAGCGAGTTTCTGAAGTATTTCAACAATTTTAATTCGGATTACAACTTTGGGTACGGGATTCTTGTCAAAAAGAATTTTACCCATGTTTTTGCTTTGGAAGGTGCATACAATGCCACTACTCTGACGGGTTCGCCGGTGACGATTTACAATGCATTCAAAACAGGCATAAGTGAATTTGATTTGAATACAGTTTGGAATATGAGTAACCTTCTTTCAAAGAATAAAATTGACAGAAAGTTTTATTGGTACACAAAACTTGGAACAGGTTTGACGCATGTCAACAACAAGAATTTTACAGATCCAACTGTTCAGGGTCCCTGGAGATATTGGACGATTCCGGTCGGGGCAGGTCTTGTATTCCGTTTGTCTGACAATGTAAGATTGGATCTTGGTACACAATGGAGTTGGGTTAATACCAACCGTTTGGATGGGGTCAATCAGGGTGGATTGGGCCAAAAATTCCTGATTGGGGCAGTTCGTGAAAACTATTTGTATAGCCATGCAGGTTTATCTTTTATGTTGGGCAAAAAACCTGCGAAACCGGCACCTGTTGTTGAGGCGCCAAAGCCACAGCCTAAACCGGAGCCCAAGCCGGAACCAAAACCAGCTCCTCCTGCACCTCCAAAGCATGTTACCCCTGCTTGTGTCGGCGAAATTTTCAAAGTATATTTTGCATTTGACAAATGGGATTTGAATCCTGCTTCGAAGTCTGAATTGGATCGTTTGGCAAAGGATATGCAAGAGAACCCTTCCGTTGACCTGGAGATGAAATCACATACAGATAGTAGGGGTCCTGCAAGTTACAATATGAAACTTTCCGAAAAACGCGGAAAATCAGTTCTGGAATATCTGTCTGCAAAAGGGATCAGCACTTCAAGAATTAATGCCCAGGCTTTCGGTGAAACACAACTTATCAACAAATGTAAAGATGGTGTGAAATGTACTGAAGCTGAACATGCACTAAACCGCAGAACAGAAACTTTGGTTATTGAATAGTCAAGATTGATAATAAATAAAAGTAGCCGTTCCTGATTTCAGGGAACGGCTACTTTTATTTATAAGCCCATTCAAATCATAAAAGCCTATTTGAAATATAATTATAAAATAGCTAACTTCCCAATGACAAATCCTGAGATAGGGTGAAATTCATTTTAAACTTTCCGGGAATTTGAATTTAACGTTAAAATTGTCTGTTTGGTGTATTATCTTGAACCAATTATCATGATATTTGCCTTAATTAATCAGGTTATCTAAAAAAAAACAAAATGTTAAAAATTCAGACGCTGAATAAGATTGACCACGAAGGTCTTCAGGTATTTCCATTGTCAAAGTATGAAATTGGCAATGAAATTTCAAACCCTGACGCAATTCTCCTGCGTAGTTTTTCGATGCATGAAATGGAACTCCCGGCATCATTAAAGGCAGTGGCAAGAGCCGGTGCCGGTGTAAACAACATTCCGATTGATCGTTGTACGGACAAAGGTATTGTAGTCTTTAATACCCCGGGAGCAAATGCCAACGCCGTAAAAGAATTGGTGATAGCCGGAATGTTATTGTCTTCCAGGGATATAACAGGTGGTATTGTATGGGCCAAAACGCTGCAGGCTGAAGGCGACAAGGTCCCTGCGCTGGTTGAAAAGGGGAAAGCAGCATTTGGCGGAATTGAGCTTAAAGGGAAGACATTAGGCATTATTGGTTTGGGTGATATAGGGGTTTTGGTTGCCAATGTTGCAAAATCCCTGGGAATGAAGGTAGTTGGGTTTGATCCGTTTATTACGGTTGATCATGCCTGGAAACTAGACCAGGGCATTGTCAGGTCAGAGAGTATTGAGGGATGCCTTTCACAAGCTGATTTTATTACATTGCATGTTCCTCTGATGGATGCAACCCGGGGTTTGGTTAATTCAGAGAAGATTTCGCTTATGAAAGATGGTGTCAAGATATTGAATTTTGCACGGGGAGAGTTGGTCACTAATCAAGATATCGTTGCAGCCATTGAACGCAAAAAAGTGGCATGTTATGTAACAGATTTCCCTGATGCAATGCTGCTCAACGTGCCCGGGGTTATACCAATTCCGCATTTAGGGGCTTCCACCAATGAATCTGAGGTTAATTGTGCCATCATGGGAGCAAATCAATTGATGGATTATCTGGAAAACGGGAACATCAGAAACTCTGTTAATTTCCCCAAAGCATCCATGGATCGTACCTGTTGTGCAAGAATAATTATCGCTAACCGCAATGTTCCAACCATGGTGAGTCAAATTACCTCCATTCTGGCACACGAAGGAATCAATATATCCAACATGCTCAACCGCAACAAAAATGAGATTGCCTATAACATTATCGATACTGACCAAAATTTTATTGCAGAGGAGGTAAAGCAGAAAATTGAAGATATTGACGGAATTTTGATGGTTAGAATCATACTTCCAAATTAAATACACCCATACTAAATTTTCAAGATGAACAACGCAATTGTCAACAAAGCTGCAGATAACATCCGGATTCTATCTGCTGCAATGGTTGAAAAATCCAATTCCGGTCATCCCGGAGGAGCCATGGGAGGCGCCGACTTTATCAATATCCTCTATACGGAATTCCTGAACTATGATCCGGCAGACATGACCTGGCCTTTCAGGGACAGATTCTTCCTTGATCCGGGACATATGTCACCGATGCTCTATTCGGTGCTTTCTTTGGGAGGTCATTTTTCAATGGAAGATCTCAAAAATTTTCGCCAGTGGGGCTCAGTAACCCCAGGTCACCCGGAAGTTGATCCGGAGAGAGGGGTCGAAAACACCTCAGGTCCACTTGGACAGGGCCATGCCATGGCAGTAGGCGCTGCTATTGCCGAGCGTTTTTTGGTTTCACGTTTTGGAGAATGGATGTCCCACAAAACCTATACATTTATTTCGGATGGGGGAGTGCAGGAGGAAATTTCCCAGGGTGCAGGCCGGTTGGCCGGCCATCTGGGATTGAGTAACCTCATCATGTTCTATGATTCCAATGATATTCAGTTGTCAACAGAGACAAGTTCAGTAACTTCTGAAGATACGGCATCAAAGTATAAAGCCTGGGGATGGAATGTAACTACCATCAATGGCAACGATGCCGTACAGATCCGTGAAGCGCTGAAATCGGCATTAAAAGAGAAGAAACGTCCTTCTTTGATCATCGGAAAGACAATCATGGGAAAAGGGGCAGTGAAGGAGGATGGTTCAAATTTTGAGCGTCAATGCTCAACACATGGACAACCACTTTCCCATGCCGGCGCTTCTTTTAAAAAGACCATCGTCAATCTGGGTGGCGATCCTGAAAATCCTTTCCTGATCTTCCCTGAAGTCGAAGAACTTTACAGGAAAAGGAAAGAAGTCCTGCTTAAATGGGCAGATGAAAAAAATCTGGAAGAAGATGAATGGGCAGCGGCCAATCCGGTACTGGAAAAGAAGCTGGAGATCTTCCTGTCGGGTGAAGCCACAGCGTTTGATTTCACCAAAATAACACAGAAACCTGGAGCTGCAACCCGAAATGCCTCGGCCACAGTATTGGCGGCTTTCGCAAAAGAGGTGGAAAATATGGTGGTTGCTTCTGCCGATCTGTCCAATTCTGATAAGACTGATGGTTTCCTTAACAATAGTCACGCATTCACCAATGGAGACTTTTCGGGCGCATTTCTTCAGGCAGGTGTATGTGAGCTCACCATGGCATGTGTGATGAACGGAATGGCATTGCATGGCGGTATAATCCCGGTTTGCGGGACCTTCTTCGTATTTTCTGATTATATGAAACCTGCCTTGCGCATGTCGGCGCTTATGCAGCTTCCTGTTAAGTATGTGTGGACGCATGATGCCTTTAGGGTCGGGGAGGACGGTCCAACCCATCAGCCTGTCGAGCATGAGGCTCAGTTGCGGTTAATGGAGCAACTAAAGAACCACCATGGCGACAATTCCGTTTTGGTATTGAGACCTGCAGATGCCAGTGAAACTACTGTTGCATGGCAAATGGCGCTGGAAAATACTGAAACACCTACAGCCCTGATCCTGTCGCGCCAAAATATCAAAGATCTTCCTGCCGGTACAAGCAGGGTTGAAGAATCAAGACAATTGGCCAAAGGCGCATATGTAGTGGAAGATTGCGACCAACCGGATGTAATCCTTGTCGCTTCAGGTTCAGAAGTGGCAACCCTTGTCGAAGGTGCACAACTGCTCAGATCGAGGGACGGGAAAAGAGTACGCGTAGTGTCAGCTCCCTCCGAAGGGTTGTTTAGGGATCAGGATAAAGATTATCAGCATCGGGTCCTTACTCCTGGTATTCCGAAATTTGGTCTGACGGCCGGTTTGCCGGTTACATTGAAAGGTCTGGTGGGAGACGATGGAGCAGTGTGGGGATTGAACTCTTTTGGGTTCTCGGCCCCCTATCCGGTACTTGACGAACAGCTTGGCTTTACTGCCGAAAATGTGTACAATCAAGTAAATATTTTGCTTAAATAGTTCAATATAAGGTAAATATAAAAAGGGCGACCAATTGGCCGCCCTTTTTCATAAGATGCCGTGATTTAATTTCTTTCAAAATCTTTCTAACCGCTCAATTTATTATGCGAATAATTTTTATAAAAGACTTTTTTGTCTTTTATTTGCATTTGTTCTCTTAAATGTTTACCATGTCTCCTGTTA
>Ga0172379_10002996_pt1 | contig 28103 bp, 20 predicted proteins | sample GrowelOW334metaG_FD_119756 | JGI IMG/M metagenome (GOLD analysis project Ga0172379, IMG submission 119756) | Groundwater microbial communities from an aquifer near a municipal landfill in Southern Ontario, Canada - Groundwater well OW334 metaG | ecosystem: Environmental > Aquatic > Deep...
CCCAACCGCTGTGCCACCCAAATTGGAATATTGTAAATTAGAAAGCGCTTGATCCAAACGCTCTCTGGACCTTTCCAAATATCCAGCATAGGCCATAAATTCTCGGCCTAAAGTAATCGGCACTGCATCTTGCATATGCGTACGACCAGATTTAGCGACAGATCCAAACTCCTCTCCTTTTCGCTTTAATTCATCCGTCAAAAGTTGCAAAGATGGCAAAAGTTTTTCGGATAGTTTTAAAATCGCTACGCGCATGGCAGCCGGAAAGGTATCGTTAGTCGACTGACCACGGTTAACGTGATCATTGGGACTAACTAATTTAGAATCGCCCTTCTGTCCGCCTAAAAGTTCGCAAGCGCGATTTGCCAAAACTTCGTTAGCATTCATGTTAAAAGAAGTACCGGCTCCAGCTTGAAAAGCATCAACAACAAAATATTTGTCGAATTTTCCACTTAAAGCCTCTTCCCCAGCTTGCACTATGGCCCTTGCGATTTTACCGTCTATAGTACCTAATTCCCCATTAGTTTTAGCTGCGGCGATTTTAATCCACAAATAAGCTGTAACCATGATGGGATGTAGTTTAGTGCCACTTATAGGAAAATTTTCCACAGCTCGCGCGGTCTGAATGCCATAATAAATATCATCTGCTAATTCAATAGTCCCAAGCGAATCTTTTTCTATGCGCATATTTGCCTCTATTTGTCATTATCTAATCGCAGTTTTAATAAAAATAGTGTCTCTGTTCGCAACTTAGTTTTAACCCAATCTTTTTGTTTATTGGATAAAAATTCACCAATACCATTTAAAATGTGCTTATCATTCATTTTCTCTAAACTAGAAATACAAGTTTTTAAAAATTTTTTCCAAGGCATATCAGTCCGCTTTTGGACAATTTCTTTGTTGATCGGCCAATTGTTTTGTAAGAAAAACCAAACATCAAAAATATCGCGATTGCTTTTACCCAAGCGTTCATACATTGCTACCAATTTATGAGCAAACATATCTTCGCGCACCATAACCAACATGGAAATACCAAGATAAGTTTTCACTTCATAATGAGATCCGAAAACTCTTCTATTAATTTCCACTTTGATGTTATGAGCTTTGTCTCGATAAGAAAGCAGAAAAAACAAGCTAAAACGCTTCTTCCTCGCCTCTTTGATTTCTCCATAATTATGCAAAATCTCTTGAACTTTGGCAAAAACTTGATCTTCTTTTGCAGTCTCCAAAAGATCAAAATCAAGATCAGTGGAAAAGCGCTCTAAACCATAAAAAATAAATGCTGCTGTACCACCTTTAAAGCCTAAAAAAGATGAAATAGACGTATCAGAATAGATATCCTTAAGTATTTGTAAAAGTAAATTTTTATGCAAAGCATGATCTAACGGTGCTGTCATTGGTTCTCCTGAAAATGCTTATAAATTTCCTTAATCCTAAGATCCATTCTGCGATTGTGATACGTTGGCAATAATTCAAACACCTTATCCCAATTTAAAGGCGATAAGTTATCAAAGTGATAGTCTTTATTTACGTAAAGGATGTCCAAAAACGCTCGCTCTTTGGTGGCAATAGAATATTCCTCTTTATTTTCTATACCAAGATGATTTGTAATTAACAGCTGGTTCAGTCTTCTGAACGAATAAATTTGGTTGTCACACTTAATGTCGCGAGTTAAATACGAAGCCACAAAAATTCTATCGTAATGTTGAAATACTATGCCTTCTTGAACTAATACAGTTTCAAAACTCACATAAGCAGGTGTGAAAATTTTCGTCGCTAACTCAAGTCTGTTGTAATTTTTATCTTTAGCGTAAATACCGCGACGTAAACGAATCAACCGACCTGTTCTAACATAATAACTAATTCGTACCCGGGAAGCATTATCGCTCGCCTGCCCCCAAAGTAACGTAACATCCTTAAACGTGAATACCGTTTTTTTGGAGTTTAAAATTGCTGTTATATAATCGCCTTTTTCCATAAAAGTGAACCAAATGTTAGCTTTAACCTCACGTTTAGTTCAAATTATACACTAAACTGCCATTTGAAGCAACTTTCTCTAGCTAACCAAATGCATCAAGCCAAGCTTATCTAATCCAACATAAATCATAGTAACAGCGCCGATGGCAAAGACAATGTAACCAATAATCTGAGCTAATAAGCCATATTTGGCCGGAATAAGCTTCTTTCGCACCATTCGAACTAAAATCAAGCCAGGGAGAACACCAAAGAGCATGGCCTCACCTATCCCGCCTACCAAATCTAATGCTGTTAAGAAAACGTTGGGATAAATTAAAGAGATAATCAAAGTCGGCCCGAACGCTAAAATGCTGCTCAAAACCACACTCTCTTTGCCGGCATATGTATAGAGCAAATCTTTAATAAATCCAAATAGCCCAGAGCCATTAGCCATATAAGACGCTGTGATAGCAAAAAATGCAAATACCAAGCCAACTACAGTAAAAATATGCGAATTAAGCAGAAGTGACATGGGAACGGTTGCAGGAATCCCTTGAAAAAAAGCCTGCATAACTTGGCCATGCGGCAAAGTTCCAAGTACTGCCGTCGTCCAAGCTAAATTCATGACCAAGCCTATTCCAACGCCAATAAAAATCACTTTGCGAAGCTGCTTTAAGTCATGATCAACACAATTTGAAACCGTCGGAATTACATTATGAAAATGAAAAGCTGAAATTACAACAGGCAGACCTATTGGCACGTATTTCCAATTGCTGGATGCCAACAATTTAACATCGAAGTGGCTACTCCCCATAAAAAGCAAAATCAAAAAGCAAATTATAATCACAGTCAAAATTAATGTACTGCTCTTGCGTAATACACCGCGACCAAAGATGATTAAACTAGTCGCAAAGCAAAAATACAAAATCATGATAGCTGGGCGAGGTAAATGTAGTGGTAACAGAGAATAGATGATTCGCGATATTCCACTCAAATAGGCAACGATAATACCGTACAAAATAATCAGATTACAAATTATTGCAATCCACTTACCAAAAACACCCATTTCTTGCTGAAAAAAAGATGGCAAGTCAAAAACCTTTTTGCCACGCGGCAAGCGCTCGGCAATAACCAACGCACTCACCACCATAGCCAAACTGATGACAATAATGTCGACCACCGAAGGCAAGTAACCACTTATACCCAGCTTGACGGGCAACGCTAACAGCCCAATTCCCAAAACATTCCCCGCCACCAAAAAAGATGGCGGTATAATTTTGATTAATCCTGAGCGACTATTTGTACGACAAAAACTCATGAAAAAAAATCTCCTGACATGTTCAACAAAATTCATATGATGCTTCCTTTTTCCCCAGGGCGACTCTCGCTAACGCTCGCTTGCCCTGGGCTATTCTAGATTCGCCACGTTGTGGCTATTTTAAAACAAAGCCTTGAAAAGGCGATTTAGAATAGCCCAGCCCAAGTGATCACGCGTTTTGCGTGAGAACGTCGGGCTGGGTTACAATAACGATTTTAGCGTTTCCCTTTGTCCTTCTCAATTTTATCCGCAATAGTCAAGTAATCGAGCGGCTTGGTCATATTCATAGGCAGTAAAATCATATCTACTTCTTCATCAGTCAACAAACCAGACTTACGTATCAAGTCATAGACTGTCTTGTCCTGATCTTTCATAACTTCTTTAGCTATTTTTGCGGCAGCTTCATAGCCAATATATGGAGTAAAAGCCGTAAGTAAACCAGCCGAAAGACGCACGTCCATATTGCAGTGCTCTACATTAGCTGTAATTCCATCCACACATTTTTCTTTTAGAATTAAACAACCGCGTTTCAGTAAAATAATTGATTCTAAAATGTCATAAAGCATAACTGGCTCAAAAGCATTGAGCTGCAACTGCCCTGCTGAAGCCGCCATTGTTACAACTAAGTCAAAACCAATAACTTGGAAGCAAATTTGATTTACAACTTCTGGAATAACCGGATTAACTTTACCTGGCATAATAGAAGATCCAGGCTGACGTGCCGGCAAATTTATATCACCTAAACCAGCTTTTGGACCAGATGATAAAAGACGCAAATCATTACAAATTTTAGTTAACTTAACAGCAAACCGTTTCAACACTGAAGAAATAGAAACAAAAGCTGCCGTATCACTAGTGGCCTCCACTAAATCCATAGCATTGTGTACCGGAAGATTTGTAATCTTGGATAAATATTTACAAACTAAATCGGCATACCCAGGCAAAGTGTTAATACCAGTGCCTATTGCCGTCGCACCCATGTTAATAACATGGCAAAGTTTAAAAGAATCTTGTAAATGATGAATATCTTCGTCGATAGCCACTCCAAAAGCTCGAAACTCTTGCCCCAAAGTCATGGGAACTGCGTCTTGTAGCTGTGTGCGCCCCATTTTGATGATATCTTTAAATTCTTCGGCTTTAGCAAAAAATGAATCTCTCAAGGCTTCTAAAGCAGAAACAATATCACTCTGACAGCGCGCTATCGCTATTTTGGCAGCCGTGGGATAAACATCGTTAGTAGACTGTGATAAATTGAGATGGTTATTGGGATGAATGTATTGGTATTCGCCTTTCTTATGTCCCATGATTTCTAAAGCGCGATTACAAATAACCTCATTAGCGGCCATGTTAGCGGAAGTACCCGCTCCGCCTTGGATCATGTCGACTGGAAATTGATCAAACAAAGCCCCATCGTAGATTTCGCGTGAAGCCTTTATAATTGCCTCAGCAATGTCTTTGTCTAGCAAGCCTAAATCACGGTTAGCACAAGCCGCAGCTTCTTTAACTGCAGCCAAAGCATGAACTACCTTCGGCCGATCCGACATCGTAACGCCGGTGACATGGAAATTATCTATGGCTCTTTGCGTCTGTACGCCGTAATATTTATCAGCTGGAATTTCTAAAGAACCTAAACTATCAGACTCAATACGTGTTTTCATAAATCACCTCATTTTAAAATTCAGTTGTCGACATTTTGTCGACAACTCAATATCACTCCACCTTTTTTTATTTCGCTCCTTCAGAGCTAAAACATTATTTACATCTTTACCCAGGGTTTCCGGCGCGACTTCGTCGCTAGGTCATCACGCCCTGGCGTGATGAGGAAACTACGAAGTAGTGACGTAACCCTGGGGAAATGAAGCAGAATCCTAGCCCTACAGGGACGTAATAAAAATTTGTCGTGTACAAAGTACGGAAACATGTCTACGCGTTTTCCTTTAAAATCAATCACGCCGAGGCGTGAGTTATGTTTTCAAATTAGGTTTTGGAATTTTCCACCGCAAAAATCTCTGATTTTTTACCTAAAATTTTCTTCTTTTCACCATAAACTTGAATCTCAATCGGTTCGGCGGATTCGTTAGTTATTTCCACCTGTTTCTTGTCCACTTTAATCTTCAACAAATTCTTACGAAAAATAATCTTAAAAGCATAAGAATCCCAATTGGGAATAATCATGGGCGAAAAATGTAAAGTATTATCTCTCACTCGCATACCGCCAAAACCTTGCACTATAGCGAGCCAAGAGCCACTCATGCTGGTAATATGGCAACCTTCCTTAATTTCGTGATTGTAATCGTCTAAGTCGAGACGCGCTGTACGCAGATAAAGCTCGTAGGCTTTTTCAGCATAACCCAGTTTCGCCGCTAAAATCACGTGGATACAGGGTGATAGTGACGATTCGTGAAGCGTACGCGGTTCATAAAAATCGAAATTGCGCTTCAAGGTCGCTAACTCATGACGATCTTCAAAATAATACAAACCGTGCAAAACGTCTGCTTGTTTCAAAAAGCAAGAGCGTAAAATTCTATCCCAAGACCAATGCTGATTAAGTGGTCGCTCTTTTGGATCCAAATCCGCCACCATTCTTTGTTCTTTGTCCAAATAACCATCTTGCTGCAAGAACACGCCAGATTTTTTATCGAATGGGAAATGCATATTGCCCATGATCTCGCGCCACTTCGCACTTTCTTTTTCTTCGTGGAATTTTGTTTTTTCCAACAGCTTTTTATATTTAACAGCATCTTTGCTCTTGACATAAGCAATGCTTTCTAAAGCAAATTCCATTGTCCAGACTGCTATGGTGTTGGTATACCAATTATTATCGACGTTATTCTCATATTCATTCGGCCCTGTGACGCCCAAAATAACATATTTTCCTTTCTCTTCCGAAAAGCTAGCGCGACCAGCCCAAAAACGAGCTAAAGCTATAAGCGATTCCAAACCATAATCGACTAGATATTCTTTATCTCCCGTATAATTAACATAGTTGTAAATCGCATAAGCCATAGAGCCATTGCGATGAATTTCTTCAAAGGTAATTTCCCACTCATTGTGACCTTCTTCCCCGTTTACTGTCACCATTGGGTAAAGAGCAGCGCCGCCATAAATACCGATATTTTCCGCTAGTTTGATCGCTTGCGGTAATTGATGATAACGATACAGCAACAAGTTTTTCGCTGCCTGCTGCCCTTCTGCTGCCATATAAAAGGGAAAACAGAACGCTTCTGTATCCCAATAAGTTACTCCGCCATATTTTTCGCCAGTATAACCCTTGGGACCAATATTCAAATCTGCATCTTCGCCGGAATAAGTTTGCGTAAGCTGAAAAATACAAAAACGAATCGCTTGCTGCGCTGCCACATCACCTTCGATAACAACATCACTATGCTCCCACTTTGCAAGCCAAGCAGCTTTTTGTTCAGCCAAAAGCGCATCAAAACCAATTTTTTCTGCTTTTTTAGTCAATTCATCGGCAATATTTTGCAGCTCATTTTTTGGATAATAAAGCGAAGCTGCTATCGCTGCATATTTATAGACAAGAGTTTCTTCCCCCTCTTTACAATCAATCTTAACACTATTGGCCACATATTTTTCTTTAGAGATCAATTCTGGATTTAAAACTAACTTCTGGCCATTTTGTTCGATATGAAAACGCATAGCGGTACAAACTAAGAAATTGGTCTTGCAAGTTTCAACAGTGATATGTGCGTAATTTTTATCTGCATGCCGCTCCACAACTTCCGAAAAAGAATTGCCATAGTTGGACCACTCGTTTTTCATATCGGCATCAAGATAAGGCGTGACAGTAACTGCGCCAGAAAAATTAAGCGGGGTGAAGGCATAGCGGATAGCGCCAATTTCTTTGTGTATAACACTTAAAAAACGTTTAGCATGAACTTTTAGTTTTTTACCACTTGGAAACTCAGCAACAAAAGATCTCTCTAAGTAGCCTTCATGCATATTAAGAATTCTAACAAAATCACTGACCTTACAATGTGCTAAATCTAATTTTTCGTTTTCTATTTTAATACCGATTCCGATCCAATTTGGCATATTAACCAACTTAGCAAAATACGCTGGATAACCGTGCTTCCAATAACCAACTTTGGTTGGATCGGGATAATAAACATTGCCGATATAATTGCCGTGCAGCGACTCGCCGCTATATTCTTCTTCAAAGCTAGCGCGTTGCCCCATGCGCCCATTACCAATGCTGAATAAACTTTCGGAAGAGCGATGATTGCTCGGTTTAAAACCGTTTTCAATAATGTGCCAAGGATGCAGAGTTAGATATTGATTCATTTTTATAACCTATTGATTTACAAAGAATTCACATAGACATGTTTTCAAGAATAATTATGAATGATGAATTATAAATTATGAATTTTAAAAGAATTTAGATAACTTCGCTAAACGAAGACAGTCATCCAGTGACTTGGACGGGATCCAAACTCTTCAATTTATCATTCATAATTCATAATTTATAATTATTTTTTTCTATCACGAATAAAAAACGTAAATATAACCGCGATGATCATAGCAAAACCACCGAGCTCTACTACGCTCATAGCGTGATTAGAGAAAAATGCTTTGGCTATACCGCCCAAGGTTAAAGCCGCTAAAATTTCTGGCACGCAAATGGTAATATTTAAAAGCCCCATGTAAAGACCCATTTTATCTTCCGGAAGCGAACCAGCCAAGATTGCGTACGGAATAGTAACTATGCTCGCCCAAGCAGCGCCAAGACCGATCATACAGATAAAAAGCCCCCAAGAGGAATGCACGTGATTCGAAGCAATTAAGCCTAAAGCGCCGAGCGTTAAACATAAAGCGTGTGCACCTTTTCGAGTAATCAACTTGGAAATTTTAGGCAATAAAGCGGAAACGATAATGCTAACAAAAGTGTAAGTAGCAAAGCACATGCCGCCTAGCGCAATGCCGTCTTCTAGCATTCTATGATAAACCGGCTGCCCTTCTACTTGCGCATCTGGCGGCAAGCCAAAAATACTTTGGGCAACACCAATTCCATAATACAAAAATACGCAAAACATACCGAGCCAAGAAAAGAACTGCACGTAGGAAACTTCGCGCATAATCTTGGGGATTTTTAAAAGCTCACCAAAAGATTTGAGATAACTAAGAATAGCCTCTCCCAATGATCCATCTTTTTTGAAATGCAATGCAGAAGCGACTTTTTCGACTACAGTTGGTGGATATTCTTTGCTAGCAAACACTGTCCAAAGATTACTTAATAAAAACACTCCTGCGCCAATATAGAAAGACAAGCGTAAGGTGATAGGAATAACATTGCTATCAGCAGGATTAGATTGTAAGCCAAACACATGCAAGAACATCCAGGGCAATATGGAAGCTAGCGTTGATCCAACGCCCACTAAGCAAGTTTGAATGGAGTAGCAAGTAGTATGTTGCTCAGAAGGAGAAACGTCAGCAACTAAAGCTCGATATGGCTGCATAGCAACGTTAATGCTGCCATCTAACAACCACAAAAGCGTTGCAGCAAACCAAATCGAAGGCGAATTAGGCATTAAAATTAAAGCCAAAGTTGAGATAAGTGCGCCAGCTAGAATGTAAGGCCTACGGCGCCCTAATCGACACCAAGTGCGGTCGCTGAAATATCCTAAAATTGGCTGAATGATCATGCCACTTAAAGGCGCCGCTAGCCACAAATAACCCATATTGCTAACGTCGGCACCCAAAAATTTATAGATACCGCTCATGTTGGCCATTTGCAGAGCCCAACCGAATTGAATTCCTAAAAACCCGAAATTCAAATTCACCATTTTAGCGAAACTTAAGCGTTGCTTCTCAGCCATACAACCTCCTTCCAAGTATAAAAAAATAAGCCCGGGGAAATTATACAGAATAAAGACCGCAAGACAAAGAAATCGATTACATGTTTCTCGCGAGGAAAGAGCAAATTTCGTCTTCCAATTGGCGATATTTTGGCGGTTTGCCAAGAAAATCATTGATCATAATAGCAAACCCGAAGACCTTGCCGCTTTTGGTAACCACATAACCAGCCAATGATGAGATGCTAGTCATAGTTCCTGTCTTTGCGTGCACTCTGCCTCTCAAATCCGGGGCTGATAGCCTGTATGCTAAACTGCCATCAATACCACTATTAGGAAGCGCTTGGTAGAACGGCTCGCGAATATTTGAATTATGGTAAACAGCATACAAAAGCCGCTCCATAGTAAGCGGCGAAACCAAGTTGTAATGCGAAAGACCAGAACCGTCGACAATGCGTGTATTGTGCGCTTCAATGCCTATTTGCGACTTCAAAATCGCATAAACAGCCTTAGAACTAGAGTGCCAACTGGCAGTTTTGTGAAAATAATCAAACCCAATTTTTTTAAAAAGCGCATCGGCAATTAAATTATCAGATTTTTTTAGCATAACACGCACTAAATCGCGAAGCGGCGGAGAATCGTGGCTAGCTAAAACATTAAGATTATCACCAGTTGGTGATTTGCCTATTTTAATTTTACCATTAATTTTAATGCCCTGTTCGGCAAAAATACTACTTAAAACATTGATCGCATAAAGGCGAATATTTTTTACTGCGACAACCAAACTCACAGTTTGAGAATTGGGCCAAATGCATCCCGTTAAATAATATTTATTATCATCTGTAACACGCAGATCCATCGGACAATCATCAGCTCCAGCGCGCCTTGTAACCAATAAGCTTGTTATCTGCACAGACTGGTTGCCAGGGGAATTCTTCACTACAGCTAGATGATCCTCTTTTGTGCCGGGAGTCACATGAAAAGGAAAACAATTTTTATCTAACATAATGGCGTTAGTTGGAGCAGCATAACAAAAATTTTTCTCATCCCACATCCAGCCTGGACCATAACTGCTTTGATCAAATATGCTGTCGTCTATGTACACATTACCTTGAATGTTAGTAACACCAGATTGTTTAATCCGAGCAACCATATTTACTAAATCATTGCGGTGCAAGACTGGATCGCCATCAAAATAAAAATAAAGATCCCCTGGCAAAGTGCCATTCGCATTAGGCTTTACATGTGAAATCGCTTTTGTGGTAAAAACAGTATCAGCGCCTAAGCGCTCTAAAGCAGCTGCTGCAGTAAAAATTTTCAGTGAACTTGCTGGTTTAAAAAGGCGTGCAGCATTTTGTTGATAGATAATTTTTCCATCGCTCATGGACTGCACAATAATGCCAATATCTACATTGGGGTCGTATTTAGCTAAAATATGCGCAACTGCTGCATTTAATTGCGAATTTTGATTAACTGCAAACTGCGAAACTTTATTACTCGTTAATGCAGGAATACTAGTTTTGGCATGAGAGACTTTAGCTTTATGATGTTTTTTTGCTAACGCACCGTCAGAAAATAAAAATAAAGAAAAAATTAATGTTAATGAGAGAATACGAATTAAATTCTTCATGTTCTTATTTACCAACTACTTGAAATAGAAAAGTAATGGTGGGCGATAGTGGGATCGAACCACTGGCCCCTGCCGTGTGAAGGCAGTGCTCTACCGCTGAGCTAATCGCCCAACATTTGAATTTTGCATGGTAGTAGAAAGAAGGCGTCCTGTCCAGCTGATCATTAGGCTTCTTGAGAGTAAAAGCGCTCATGCTTTTTTAATGCTAAAAAGCGAAATCTTGCCTTTGGGGTCTTATGCACAATTGGATATTCGCCACCATCCGTAGGCAAGGTAAAATTATAAAAATCCAAATATTGCTGAAAATCAAGAGCTGTTCGCTTTGCCAATAGCTCTTGATGCTCTATAGCGAAAAGATTTTTTTGGTACCCTGGAACAACAACGCCGCTAAAAAACTCACCAGTGCATCCCGAACCATAGCTATATAAGCCAATTCTTTTACCGCTTAAATCTTCCACGCAATTTTCCAGAAGCGATGCAATACCAACGTACAAAGATGCCGTGTAAGAATTGCCAATTTCGCGGCCATACCACAGAGAAATTCCAACTTGCCGCTCAATTTCCTCTGCATCTAAAATTATTTTTTCGCTTTTTGCAAGGCGCCTGTGTGCCATTTCAACTAATTTTGGAACTGGAGTATGATAGCAAAAATAAGCATGATCTTGAAACTTACGACCAGAAGCAGCAGAGTAATCCTTCCAACAAGATGACAAAATTTTTAAGTAAATTTCGCAAGAATATTTGCCATCAACCAACGGCTCGCGAGAATAATTTGGCCGCCAAAAATCCATTACATCTTCCGTATAAAAAGCGCTTTCCTCTCCAATAGCCAACAACTTCGGATTAGCTGTCAAAAGCATTGCCACTGCGGCAGCTCCCTGCGAAGATTCTGCTGCGCTTTTTAAACTATAACGTGCAACGTCAGAAGCAATAAGCAAAATTTTACGTTTAGGATTTTGTTTAAGAAGCGCCAAACCTAGCATCAAACCTGCTGTTCCACCATAGCAGGCTTGCTTAAGTTCAACCACACGCAAGCGCTTAGGTAGGTTTAGTAACGTTTGTAAATAAACTCCGGCAGATTTTGATTGATCGATGGAACTTTCGGTAGCAAACAAAACTGTATCGATAGCAGCAATTTCATCGGCACTCATCTTATTAACAATGCGCCAAGCTGCAGCAGCGGCCAACGTCACAATATCTTGGTCCGGCGGTAAAATCGCCATCTTTTGCTGGCCTAGTTCAAGATAGTTTTCTGGAGGTACATTACGCTCCGCAGCCAAAACTTCTAGGTCCAAATAATAATCGGTTGTTTGTAAACTTATTGCGTCAATGCCAAATGATGTTTGCATGGGATTATCTCTTTTAATTATGAATTATGAATGATGAATTATAAATTTTTAAGGAACTTAGTTGTATTTATATGGAAAAATTTCCTAATAATTCACAACTCATAATTCATCATTCATAATTTATAATTCATAATTTCCCCAAAACATGTCTACGTAAATTTCTTATAAATCAATTGGTTATATTTTCAAGTTACGATCCCTCGCCCACCCAACTCCAAAATAACACCATTTTTTTTCTTTTGCAATACCGTGAAAAACCGATTATTACCCCGCAAATTTTATATTCAAATGGATTCTTATGGTATAATGTCGCTTTAGTTAATCGATCAGGTGACGCACATGAGCAAGAACATAGAATTCAAAATGAATTATCAAAAGGCAATTGAGGTCATTTTGTATATTCTTAATAAATATAATAAAGAAGGAACTAACATGTACAATTTGATTAAGATGATATTCGCAGCTGACAAATATCATCTTAATAAATATGCGCGACCAGTAACTGGAGATTGCTACATTAGAATGCAATATGGTACTGTTCCCTCTACAATATTAGATTACTTAAAATTTAGTGAATTGACATTGCAATCTATAGATGACAAGGAGTACCCATTTAAGAATGATGGCCATAAATTTTATGCAACTAGAACCTACAACAATGATTTATTATCGGAAAGTGATATAGAGGCTATAGAGTACGGAATCAAAGAATACTATGGTCTATCATTTGCCGATGTTGAAAGTAAAAATCATAAAGAAAAATGCTGGATAAATACTAGCCCAAATGCCGTAATATCATTTGAATCAATGATAGACAATCATGATGTTTGTGAATATTTAAAAGAAAATTCTTGTTGCATAGTAATATGATTGTAAAAACTGGCGATATAATTCATTTGGATAATTACCCTGTTGAACACAGAAAAACAAAGTGGGCTGTTGTTATAGCAAGCGAAATGAAGTGGTGTTTTTGCATAAATACGAATAATCGATCCATTTATGCGTGTTTGCCTATTAAAAAAATAAAATATAGCTTTTTGTTAAATGATGAGCATTACATTGCATGCAGCATGGCAATAGAATATAACGAAAAAAATATTACAAAAAAGTTCGGAAAATTAGATTTGGAAGATTTGAAAAGATTACGAAATCATATCGGAAGTGTTAAAACATTAGCCATTAAATATCGTAATATCATTGTCTCAAATATTCAGAACGAAATTAAGCCTTAGAAAATATAAAGTTGGTGTTCCATAACCCCATTATAAAACACCGCTCCCTTCAATCAACAATCTAGGTTTTCAAACTGAGATACTACCAAAATCCCGCTATTGCGCAGTGTGAATTTAGGCGGCATAATGAACTTGGGTGGGAGCATGGGGGCCCCTAAATGGACAGCAACAAACCGCTAGCAATTGACGTCAAAAACTTAAAAAAAAGTTTCAATGGAAAACCAGCTGTACGCGACGTTTCCTTGAGCGTTCGCACTGGGGAAATTTTTGGATTTTTAGGCCCAAACGGCAGCGGCAAAACCACAACCATTCGTATGCTCTGCGGACTTCTTACTCCTGATTCAGGCAGCGGCACTTGCCTTGGCAAAGATATTATTCGCGAATCACAAGCTATAAAACTAGAAGTGGGCTACATGGCCCAACGCTTTGGTCTTTACGACGATTTAAGTATAGAAGAGAATTTAAGCTTCATCGCCCGCCTCTACGGAGTTTCTAACCGCAAAGAAGTTGTAAAATCTACTATTGAAAATTTAGGGCTGACGAAGCGAGCCAAACAACTTGCAGGCACTCTTTCCGGTGGCTGGAAACAACGTCTTGCCTTATCTGCTGCCCTTTTACATAAACCAAAACTACTTTTACTAGACGAGCCAACCGCTGGCGTCGATCCAAAAGCCCGCCGCGATTTTTGGGGAAAAATTCATAAATTAGCAACTCACGAAGGCATAACAACTTTAGTCAGCACACACTACATGGACGAAGCCGAACGCTGCCATCGTTTAGCCTACATAGCTGATGGCAAAATATTAGTACGGGGAACGGATCAAGAAATAATACAAAGTTCTAACTTAACTACTTGGCAAGTACGCGGCGAAAATCTATCTTCCTTAATGGAAAAGCTGCAAAAATTGCCTGGCGTAGATCAAACTGTACTGTTTGGCAATCTCTTACATGTCAGCGGAAAAAATGCTGATCTTCTAGAAAAAAATATCGCCCCATTTAGATCTTCTTATCAATGGCAAAAAGTAGAAGCCACCTTAGAAGATGTTTTCATAAGCTTAGTTCCAAACAATAATTTCGATAATCATACGGATTAAAAATGATATTAATATCTTGGCAACGCCTACTCGCTGTAATAGTCAAAGAGTTCATTCAAATGCGCCGCGATCGCGTAACTTTCGCCATGATCATAATGATCCCTCTGATTCAACTTATGTTATTTGGTTTTGCAATCAATACAAATCCGAAATACTTACCAACCGCCGTTTTAGCCGCCGACCAAAGCGATTTTACTCGTACTATCGTTCGATCATTAGAAAACACAGAATATTTTCGCATCAACCCCAAAATCACAACAGAAAAAGCTGCTCATAAAGCCCTAGCTCTGGGTCGTACGCAATTTATTGTAAGTATTCCACCGAATTTCACACGTGATCTTTTACGCGGGGAGCGTCCACAAATTTTATTGGAAGCCGATGCCACTGATCCAGTCGCAACAGGCAGCGCTATTGCGGCGATAAGAAGTTTGGCGCAACAAAATATTTTTTCCTCACTACTTACCAGTAACCTACAGTTTACGCAGTACTACGCTGCAAAATCACCAATAGAGCTAGTTGTCCACCCAGCTTACAACCCAGAAAATATCACTCAATACAACATAGTTCCGGGACTTTTAGGCGTGGTTTTAACTATGACCATGGTGGTGATTACCAGTATGTGCATGACACGCGAGCGCGAACGCGGCACGATGGAAAATCTTCTTGCAACACCAGTAAGACCCCTAGAAGTTATCATCGGCAAAATAGCGCCCTACATAATCGTCGGCTATATTCAGCTTGTTTTGATTTTACTGGCTTCACGTTTTATTTTCCAAGTGCCAATGCAAGGTAGCGTCTGGCTTCTCGTCCTAGTTTCCTTACCATTTATCGCGGCTAATTTAAGCGTGGGACTTACGTTTTCCAGTCTTGCAACTAATCAACTACAAGCAGCGCAACTCGCCATGTTTTTCTTTTTACCATCGCTCCTCTTGTCTGGCTTCATGTTCCCTTTCTACGGCATGCCGCAATGGGCACAAACGTTAGGAAGCATCTTACCGCTTACGCATTTCTTACGCATCGTCCGCGGTATTGTCCTCAAGGGTAATGGCTTTTCATTGGTATGGCACGACCTTTGGCAAATCCTCACCTTTATGGTCGTTGCTGTTGGTGTTGGTGTTAAGAGATATCGCAAAACTCTGGATTAAAAATGTAACTCGTTGATTTATAAAGATTTCATGTAGACATGTTTTTACGCGCGATCACATACACATGATGCCTATATCTCTCCCTCAGGGCGACGCTCGCTACGTTGTAGCTCTCTTGCCCTGGGCTATTCTAATCCGCCACGTTGTGGCTTTAAGATTTCTTCGCTATAGGAGCAGAAACAGAACTTGACGGTTTTGGCGCTGAACTACTGGAGACACTTCTACTCTGAAACAAGCGCACCCTATCAGCAAAACTCATGGATTCAGTTGAGACAGCACCGCTACTAACTGTTGTCGCACTTTTAACTGCTGCACTAGGGACAGAAAGAGCGCTAGTTGGTTCCGCTGCGGGTGAAGTAGTTGAAACAACTGGCTTGACAGCACTAGCACCTGAAGTTGGCAAAGCAGCTGATCCCTTAGGAACGACTGGAACAGATGCAGAAGGAGCGCTAACTGGTTTAGAAATACTAACAACTGGAGTTGAAGAAGTAGAAACAGTTGTTGCACTGGGTTTGGTTTGAACTGCAACACCAGCAGTCGAAACATTGGAAATGGATGTGACAGAAATCGAAGCGGCTGAGGTTGACGAAACAGCTGGCACTGTCGGTTTGGCTGGAACAGTTGTTGTGCTTGCAACTGGAGGAAGACTCGAACTCGCCGGTTGCAACGTGCTCGGAGCAATCTTTGCAGCTGCTGCGCTTGGTGAACTGGATACTGTAACAGGTGCAACAGAAGTTCTGGCTGGAGCTGTACTTATCGCAGTGCTAGAACTCGCTGCTTTTGGCGCCGAGGAAGATGAACTAGAGCTACTGCCAACTGATGAAGCAGTGCTAGCTGGGACTGCTGTGCTTTGAGAACTTATTAAGTTGGACGCACCAAAAACCCCTACTAGTTTAGCTTCTATTGCAGCTTTTGTTGCTAAATCTCTGTTTGGTTTTACTTCACTAGAGCTACTAACAGAAATTTTCTCTAATAAACGTGCTACTTTAAAGAAACCTTTATCAGATGCATATTTTATATTATTACATTGTTCAATCGAGCGTAGAACGTTAACATTTAAGCCTCCTTGTATTAAAAGAGTAATGATTTTTTCATAGGTTAAACTATCCAACGTAAAGAGATCACTTACAAGGTCTTTAAACTGTGGATTTACTGTTCGCTCGGATAGTTCAAGCGCGCACATTTCATCCACTATGTCGCAGAAAGTTTGATTACAATACTCTTCTGCAAGTTTTCCGTTCTTTGAAAGTAAAAACTGTATCTCTTTTAGCTTCAATGTTAAGAGACTTTCAGAACCTGTGGCAGCAGACGGTAAAGGAGCGTTGGTATCAGCCCCTAATTCACCCAAAAATTTTGCTACACAAAAGCACTGCGACTTAGATGCATACTGCCACGCAGTGTAATTATCGCTTGAGCGTATAGCATCAATATTAGCGCCGTTATCTCTTAAAATCTTAATAAGTGGTCTATACTTTTCTACGTCTACCAACGTGCTAACCATATTTTCTTTGTCAGTTGCATCTATAAGCTTGATATTATAAAACGATTCATCGTTACACATTTTCTGTAATACTTCGCATAAAGTTTTGTTGCAGTAAGTCTCCTTTACAGAGATTTCTTTAGCTGAAGCTGAATTCAAAAAGCTCTGTACCTCTTCTAATTTTAGTTCTTCAAAACTTTTTGTTGGCGCCCCTCCACCCCACATATCTGCAAAAGGCGACGTGAGTGTATTACTTTGCGACCCAAACATAGCATGGCTTGTGGTTGCAGACTGTAAAGGAGCAGCTGTAGTCACTACTGTGGATGCGATACTACTAATCGGCGCTGTAAATTGCAAAGATACAGCAGCGGTCGCACTCCCACTGCTTACTGATGCTGGAGAACTTAGCAAAGTCGCATTAGTTTGTTCTTGCGGGTCTTCTATTATTAGCGAAACGCCCGGCTGCCCTTGCAAAAACTTAATTACTTGCACATATTTATCATCAACCACAAATTGCAATGGCCCAGTGTTAGAACCTCCTAGATGGTTAGAGTTAAGCTCTGCGATTGTGCGCAATAACTCAAAACCTATCTTAAAATAATTTTCAAGTTTCTCACTTTGCCCTCTCGTCTCCTCATCGCACATATCCACTACTAAAGAATAAATTGTCATAGTAAGGTATTTCTTAGCTTCCAATTTATTTTTCATCGCCTCAACAGTTGTTATAGCAACATCAATCGCTCCACGTTTAATTTCATCCCTCAACTCTCTGAAATCTTCTTCTGCAGATGTTTCCTCGTCAAAGAGACTCGTACCACTTGAAAGCGGCATGAAACGAGGAGGCCTAGGCTTGGTCGTAGAAGCGGATGCAGCTGATTGAGACAAAGATGGACTGGAACTACTACCAGAACCAGAAGCAACTGACTCTGCACCAAAAATATCATCTTCAGTAAAAACAGAAGCAACAGAACTCGAAGTAGCCGTCATGGAGACGAGAGTAGCAGTGCTGCCAACACTAACAGAAGAGCTTGCGGGAATAGTTATGGAAGCAAATGTGGTTGTACTTGAAGTGGTCGATGTTGCATTTTGCTGTGCTTTCGGTGGTTCTTCTCCACTAAAAAAAGGGAAAACAGCATTAAGATTTGCGCAGTATGGACTAGAAATATATCCTTGCAACCCCTCCCGCAATGTTTTGCCCACCACTTGATGATATAAAATAGCACTCGGAGGAACTTGCAAAGAACCAGGCTGAAGCCTACGAGCTTGCTCTTTCTCTGCTCCATCTTCAAGCAAAGAAATCAACTTAGTAAGTTCTTTCTTAACATTTTTATATAATTTTTCTGATATTTTCTGCTTAAGGCTATTAGTTAAAGCTTGATAGGTAGCGTTTTGATAAGTCAAAACAACTGCAGTAACATCCTCTTTACTGTTCAAAGTTTCATTTAGTCTCTTGACCAATTCTTTGTTGAGAAATATTTCTCCATTCAATAAATCATAATCTGTAAAAACAATGTATTTTGGCATAACTTCTCCCCTAAAATTTAAAAACCCGCATTATAAAACTAAAGCATAACACAGCAAGCTTAAAGAAGTCTTAATACCAAAAACTATGGAAAAATGAATTTATTTAAAAAAAGGATTAGCAGCAATAATTTAACCTAAAAGCTTCAAAACAACCTTACTAATATCCGCATCGACGTGCACGTCTAGCATTTCGCGGACTTTACGAAAGTCCGCTAACATTTGTTCACGATAAGAAGTATTGCTGAAAATGGTTTGGATTTTATTGGCTATGGCTGCTGGCGTAACATCGTACTGCCAAAGTTCGGGGATAACTTCTTTGCCCATAATCAAATTACAAAGTCCCAAAAATGGCACTTTGATTAGGCGCTTGCCCAAGGTGTAATTAAAACGCGACGTTTTGTAGATTAGAACTTCTGGAATACCTAAAATCGCAACTTCTAACGTAGCTGTCCCAGAAGCCACGATCATAGCCGAGCAAACTTGCATAGCATCGTAGTGATTTTCCTTAATGATTTTTATTGGGACTTTAGCGTTGTCTAAATAAGGCCTAATCTCACTTTCGTGCAAATTAGCCGCCAAGGGCAAAATAAAAGTAGAGTTAATGTAATGTTCGTGGATGATTTCTGCAGCTTCAATCATGACTGGCAATAAATAACGAATCTCGCTTTTACGGCTGCCCGGCATAAGACCTATAACTAAATCATCATCGTCTATGGCAAAATATGTACGTGCTGCCGTTTTGGTCATACTAGGCTTTACTGTTTTTAAAAGCGGATGACCAACGAAGGTAACAGGAACGCCATATTGCTGATAAAACGCCGCTTCAAAAGGCAAAATCACAGCCATATGGTCAATGTAATTTCTAATGAGACGAATACGGCTTTGGTGCCAAGCCCAAATCTGCGGGCTAATGTAATACAAAACTCTAATGCCAAGTTGTTTGATTTTTTTAGCCAAGCGCAAATTAAAACCAGGATAGTCGATAAGAATAACCAAATCTGGCTTACTTTCGCGGATCGAATGCAAAACTTTGTGAAAAATTCTGCGCAGCTTAACAATATTTTTTAAAACATCGCCAAGACCCACAAAAGCTAAATCTTGCGAATTGATGACTAGTTCAGCACCTGCATCTTGCATACGATCTCCGCCCATAGCCAAAAAAAGCAAGTTTGGATCGTGCGCTTTTAGATCGCGAATTAAATTGCTACCGTGTAAATCCCCAGAAGCTTCTCCCGAAACTAAAAATATAGTCTTGGGCTTTTCCATTAATGTAGTCATGGTTATTTTTTATCCTGTGGTATAACACTAATCCCAAGTTCCTTGCACTGCTCTGCACTTACTAACGATGGCGCATCGGTGAGTGGACATTGAGCCGATTGCGTCTTTGGAAATGCGATAACATCGCGCAGAGAATCCGCGCCAACCATTAACATAGCAATGCGATCCAAGCCAAAGGCAATGCCACCATGGCGCGGATAGCCATATTTAAAAGCATTCAGTAAATGTCCAAATTGGGCATAGGCTGTTTCAGTACTCATGCCTAAAATTTTAAAAACCGCGCTTTGCAGTTTTTCATTACAAATACGAATCGAACCACCGCCTAATTCAGTTCCATTCAAAACCAAATCATAAGCTTGAGCTAAAGCCTCGCCAGGAGCTTGTTCTAGACGCTCTGGATCTTCGTCAATGGGAGCAGTAAATGGATGATGCATAGATGTAAAGCCGCCCTCCACTTCTCCAAAAAGCGGAAAATCGACAACCCAAAGCGGTGACCATTTAGTAGCATCAATTAAATTTAAATCTTCGGCTATCTTTAAACGCAAAACGCCCATTGCAACATTTACTATATTGGAATCGCCGGCTGCAAAGAAAAGCAAATCGCCATTTTGTGCTTTCGTTCTCTCCAAAATCTTTTGTGCCAAATCTTCTGTCATAAATTTTAAAAGTGAAGACTGTAAGCCAGCTAAACCAATCGCCTTGTCATTCACCTTCAAAAATCCAAGCCCCTTTAACCCCTGCTTGCCAACTAACTCTACGTAAGCATCAATATTTTTACGGCTAAGCGTACTTCCACCTGGAACGCACAAAGCCACTATACGCTTTTCCGTACTTGCTGCAGCTTCCGCAAAAGCAACCAAGGCGTTGTCTTTAAACAAATCTTTTACTTCAATAAACTCACAGCCAAAACGCAAATCTGGCTTATCTGAACCATAGCGCGACATAGCTTCCGCATAAGTCAAACGTGGAAATGGATTAGGTAACTCAACTTGCAAAAGCTCGCGGAAAATATGCCGCATCAAATTTTCATGTACATCTTGAATATCACGCGCTGTCGCAAAAGACATTTCAACGTCAAGCTGCGTAAACTCTGGCTGCCTATCGGCTCTTAAATCTTCATCACGGAAACAACGTGCAATTTGATAATAACGATCAAAACCCGCCACCATCAAAAGCTGCTTAAATATTTGCGGAGATTGCGGCAAAGCATAAAACTGGCCTTTGTGCACGCGGCTTGGTACTAAATAATCGCGGGCGCCTTCTGGTGTGCTCTTGGTCAAAATAGGCGTTTCTACTTCGATAAATCCTTGGCCACTTAAAAACCTATGAATCTCTTGCACTATTTTGGCGCGCAAGATGAAATTCTGCATAATTTCGGGACGGCGCAAATCTAAATAGCGATAGCGCAGACGCATCTCATCGCTAACATTTTGCTTTTCGTTGATTTGAAATGGCAGAGCTTCAGCGCGATTTATTATATCTATTTTGCTAGCTAAAACTTCCACTTTTCCAGTTTTCATTTCTAAGTTAACAATACCTTCTGGACGAGCCCGCACTATACCAGTAATGTCCAAAACATATTCGTTATGTAAATTTCTGCCAATCTCAGCTAATGGTTTATTTTCAGGATCAATAACAACTTGCACCAAGCCCGCTCTATCGCGTAGATCAAAAAAAATAATCCCACCCAAATCGCGCACACGGTGCACCCAGCCACAAAGCCGCACTTCTTTGCCAATCAAATTTTCTTCAATGTCACCACAATAATGAGAACGCATGTTTACCTCGAGGTTAGAAATTTTTTACTTTCTTTTGTAAAGTATATATTGTACGAGAAGTACACTAAATGTCGATATACTTCCTGATCTTTCCGTCATCCCGTAATCCAAACGCCAAAAACATCCTCCTTCGCCAAGGCTACGGAGGATAAATGTCTACAAGTTTTCTTTTAAAATCAACAGGTTAGTTGGTAGGTTGGGTCAAGAACGAGCGTGCTCGTTCGGACCCAACTACTGCGTCATTTTAGGCAGCGAAGTTGTTGTAGAACTGGAACTAGAATTACTGTTAACCACTGGCGTACTCGCAGAACTTTGACTAGCAAAAACACCTAAGCTATTTAAAGCAGGTCCGACATGGCTACCGGAACCTGGTGATATTGCTTGAACTTGGTTAATGGCTACTTGCTGACCGATATTTCGCATCATGCCGCATTGCAATGCCACTCCTTCCTCAATTAACCCTTCGACTTTGCGAATTTGTGCGGAAAGAGTTGGCTTGGGAGCTGTAGTCGTAGTAGTGCTGCCTTGCGGTATATTCTTTTCTATTTCCATAACAACTTCTTCGATGGTCGGCCTTTTTTCCGCGAGCTGTGCCCAGCAGCGCGTAATTAAAGCTGCAAAAGCTGGAGGCGTGCCTTCGGGAATATCCAAACGATCGCCACTTTTTACACCTGCCCGAACTTCTTCCAGTTCAACACCTTCATATGGTAGAGCACGTGCCGCAATCTCCCAAAGAATCATAGCAAAACTGTAAACATCTGCGGCTTTACTTGGTTTGGGTTTAAAACCAAAAAGTTCTGGAGCAGACCAAAGCAACGTCCCGCAAGAAGCATTTCCAGCTTCCGTTTTGGTGCTACTACGCGTTTCTGTTTTAGCTTTGGATAAACCAAAATCGCTGACTTTTGCTACGTAATGCTCATTAAGTAAAACATTGAGACTTTTTAGATCGCGATGCAAAATTTCTGGATTATGTTGATGAAGATGCAAAATACCGCGCGCAACATCATACGCTATTTGCCAGCGCTGCGGCCATGGCAATGGCTCGCTGCTATTATGCAAAACCTTATACAGAGAGCCTTTGGGCATATATTCCATAACTAAACTATAGTGCCCCGGATCTAAACAAGCGCCGCAAAGATGAATGACGTTGGAATGGTGCAAACTTGCCATCATAGCAACTTCTTGCTCAAAATTTTGCAGTACTTGCGGGTCCATCTGCTGCATAATTAATTCTTTAATAGCCACATCCATGTGTTGCCAGCGTCCACGCCTGACGATACCAAACGAACCTCGGCCTAGTTCTGCTCCATACTCTAAATCTTGGTAGCGAATTTGATAAGCTGTTTGCTGCAAGAATGGGCTTGGTGTAGGCAAAGGGTTAGGAGGAGGCGGCGGTTCGGGCTCAACTTTTTTGGGTAAAGCAAAGCCGATGATTTGCTGCAGATGCTTATTACCTTGCAAAGCATTCTGCAAGCTGTTTTTCAGTTCGGCAGGAAATTGAGTACCAGTAAGATTGATCGAAACTAACATTTTGCTACTAAGTATTTCGCAGAGCGTAACTATAGCTGCAGCATTTAAATTTGTGTTGCTTAAATCAAGATGAATCACTGATAAGTTATTTTTGAGAACACCAAGCAGTTGTAGAATTTCTGCGGCATTGAGCGCACGAGGGGCAGGTTGAGTTAAAATGCGAATATCAGAGAGGTTTAATTTTTCAGTGCTATCTTGGGTGATTTCTTGCAAAGCTTTTTTGAAGAGTGCTTGCTCAGCCTGCACTCGTTCTTTTTCTAAGCGTTCACGTTCAGCATTGGCGCGTTGTACTAAAATAATTTTAACCAGAGGAAAATCCTCGGGACGAGGTAGGATAACAAGATTAGACCGTGCTAGAATTAAATCAGCTAATTCATTTTCGACGCCTGAGAGAAGAGCAGGGTCGGTTTTAAGTTGTAATGTTCTAACCGAAGTATTGGATTTAAGAGAAAGAAAAATGGTTTTGAGTTCTTCTGAAGACAAACGTAAACCACTTAAAACTCTATCCGAGAGACCTGATTGTGGTTCAGTATGAAAGATATTATTTAAATCAAGATTGGTTAGAGAATTTTGTTGGATTTGCTGAATGGCAAGAGCAAACGAAGCTTGCCGCATGCGCCACATATCAGGCTCTAATCTTTGTAAGCTGCCCTCGCGCTCGATTCTGGCAAGATAGTTGGCATCGCGCTCTTCCATCCATTTTTTATCTTCCTGCCCTTCTGTGTAGCGGACTTTTCTTTCACTTGCATTAGGATTAGGAGGAGTACCCCAAGTATAGATCCCATCATACGGTAAAGGTCTCGAAGGATTATCAGCTTCTGTACCATTGGCCCTCTCTTGCTTATAACCTATCGATCCATCATAAGTTTCATCCCACCCGTTGATGTAGAAGCTTATAAATTCATCCTTCTTTAAGTTTCCCGCGGAAAGGCGCGGGTAGTGGCGTGGTTGTTTTGCGGCCGTTGGGTGAACGGAATTGCGGCACGCCGCGCTCTCTCCAAAAGTTTGTTTCTTCATTGTTAACATTCCGTTAATAACACACGAACAAGAAGAGAAGCGCTCACTTGTCGTGTTGGGTTAAAAGCAAATATTGTTGCAAAGAGGAAGGATAAGGGATTAATAATCCGCTACCCAACCAAGCGAGAAGCTTCATTTTTTCTCGCATCTTTGCTCCATTCTAATATTAAATCACTTACGCTCAATCTTCACGCTTTTCTTCGGCAAAATTACGCCTAAAGAAATGATGAATTTCAAGGCGGCGTCGACGCTGATGCTTAGTTCTTTGACGTCTTTTTTGGGAACAAAGAGTAAATAGCCGCCGGTGGGGTTAGGAGTGGTTGGTACAAAAACGGTAAGCATTTCTTCGCCAGTGTTTTCATTGATTTCCGGCATGCCAGAACCAGTTTGAAAAGCCATAGTCCAGGCGCCTTTGCGCGGATATTCGATCATGACAACTTTGCGAAATGACTGGCCGCTTGGCTTAAACATAGTGCTTAATATCTGCTGGACGCTAGCATAAATAGAACGTACTAGCGGAATTTTGGCGAGTAACGCTTCACCTAAACCAACTAGATATTTGCCGATAAAATTAGTCACTAACATTCCAGTAAAAAACACAATAATCAAAACAACAAGAAGTCCTAAGCCTGGAATGCGAAAGCCTATGAAAGTCTCGGGACGATATGCCGCCGGCACAAGCGCCATAATATTATCGAACTTTTCGATCAAATAGCTGATCAAAGATACGGTTACCCAAAGCGGCGCTAAAACTAAGCATCCTGCAATGAGATAATTTTTTATCCTGTTTTTTTTCATAGGTGGCACCTTAAGATTTTGCATTTTTATCACTCTTGGCGGTTTTTTCCGCTGGTTTTGTTTCAGTTGTTTTAGGATTTGCTTTAGCGTCTTCTTTTTCTGGTTTTTTAGAAGGATCTTTATCTGTAGACTCAGCTTTAACTGGCGTAGGTTCTGGCTTCTTCGTGTCTTTTGTGTAATCCGTTTTATACCAACCGCTGCCCTTCAATTTAAAATTAAGCGGCGTTATTAGTTTTTGCAAACCTTTTTTACTACATTTGGGACAAGTTTTTAGAGGAGAATCGCTCGGTTTTTGCAATTCCTCAAATTGATGTCCACAAAATTTACAACGATATTCATAGATTGGCATTGTTCTATCCTAAAATCCAAAAAAAATTATGAGTTATGAATGATGAATTATGAATTGAAGAAAAAAAACATTGCAATGATTTTATATAAAAGAAATTCCTTAAAAATTCATAATTCATAATTTATCATTCATAATTACCCCGAAAACATGTCTACAAGAAATCGTTATAAATCAACGAGTTATAAAATCAAATTTATTTCCCCAATAATTCATCATCCATAATTCATAATTCATCATTCATAACTTATAATTTTCCCATACTAAACCCCCGCCGCATTGCGGAGCAAATCCGCCTTATCCGTCTTTTCCCAAGTAAAGTCTTCTTCTTCCCGACCAAAGTGGCCGAAGGCGGCCGTATTTTGGTAAATCGGACGAAGAAGATCTAAGCTTTTGATAATTCCAGCTGGCGTCAAATCAAAATTTTCGGCAATTAATTTAACCAAAACGCTGTTTGGCACTTTGCCTGTTCCAAAAGTATTAACACTAACTGAAACTGGTTCAGCAACGCCAATGGCATAAGCAACTTGAATTTCGCACTTATCAGCTAAACCAGCAGCCACAATGTTTTTGGCCACGTAGCGCATAGCATAGCATGCCGAACGGTCAACTTTGGATGGATCTTTTCCGGAAAATCCGCCACCACCATGACGTGCCATACCACCATAAGTATCGACGATAATTTTACGTCCAGTCAAACCGCAATCAGCAATTGGTCCACCGCTCACAAATCTTCCAGTTGGGTTTACATAAAACTTCGTATTTTTAGTAATAAGATTTTCTGGAATAATCGGCCGAATAATTTCTTCAATAACCGCCTCGACTAAGTCTTTTTGTTCAATATCAGGATGGTGCTGCGTAGAAACCACTATAGCTGAGGCTTCTATGGGCTTCCCATCAACATAGCGCAAAGTCACTTGGCTTTTCGCATCTGGCCTGAGCCAAGGCAAAACTTTTTTATGCAATAATTCAGATTGACGCTGCATTAGACGATGCGCATACAAAATTGGCGCTGGCATTAACACATCAGTCTCTGTGCAAGCATAGCCAAACATGAGGCCTTGATCGCCAGCTCCTTGCGCTTTTTCTTCGCCTTCATCTACACCCTGCGCTATATCGGGTGATTGCTTGGTAATAGAAGATAAAACAGCGCAGGAACCAGCTTCAAAGCCAATACTAGCATCAGTGTAGCCAATTTTACGAATTGTTGCTCGGGCAATTTCATCAATATCGACCCAAGCATTTGTTGTAACTTCACCAGCTATCTGTACCATACCTGACTTTACAATAGTCTCAATAGCTACACGGGCACGCGGGTCCTGAGCAATAATAGCATCTAAAACGCCGTCAGAAATTTGATCAGCCACCTTGTCTGGATGCCCTGGAGATACCGATTCAGATGTAAATAAAAATTCGTCTTGCATAATATTTTCTCCGCTAAAAGCTATAGTAATGTTTTTGATTTTTCCCCAGGAATCTCCTGCACCAAACGTGGCACCAAATAACCTGGCAACAAGGATCGAAGTTTACGCTGCAAAGTTCGCGCTTTAGTGACACTCACAGCAAAATATTCCGCACCCTCTACCTTGTCAAGTAAATGCAAATAGTAAGGCATAACGCCAATTTCTGCTAACTTTTCGCTCAAATTTACTAAAGTTTTAACAGAATCGTTCACGCCATGTAATAAAACCGATTGGTTTAATAAAATAATACCGGCTGCACGTAGACTCTCTGCTGTTGCAATCACTTTCTCGTCTATTTCATCGGCGTGATTACAATGTATAACCAAAACTGGCTTAAAACGCGTTGAAATCAATGCTGCTATAAGCTCAGCATTAATGAGGCTAGGATCAGCAATTGGCAAGCGAGTGTGAATGCGTAAGCGTTTTAGATGATGAATTTCAGCTAAATCAGCCAACACTTTTGCTAAATATTCTGCCTTAACAAAAAGCGGATCACCACCACTTAAAATCACTTCGCTGATATTGTTATTTTGTCGCAAATAAGCGTAAATTTTATTCAATTCAGAAAGAGAAAGCTGTTTTTTGTCTTTCAAAAAATGTTTACGAAAACAGAAAGGACAATAAGTCGCACATTCATTGGTGAGCAAAATCAGCGCGCGACCATAGTATTTATGCAAAAGACCAGGCAGAAGCTCTACCTGCTTTTCTTTCAAAGGATCTAATGTATATTTTTCTACCATTTATCTGTATCTCATAAGGCAGGCACAAAACCCAATCGTACGTAATATAGCCATTGTCGTTAACTTCTGCAACACTTAAACCCATGATTTTATTGACTTCATCCAGTATTTGCATAGTATTGCACATACTAAAAATATTTTTTTGCAATTTTTAATCGAGATACAACATGGCAACAGTCACAACTAATGATTTCAAACCAGGCTTAAAAGTCATCATGGACAGCGATCCTTGTAGCATCGTGGAGAACGAATTTGTCAAACCCGGCAAAGGCCAGGCTTTCAATCGCGTTAAAATTCGCAACCTAAGAACTGGTCGCACCATCGAAAGAACATTCAAGTCTGGCGATGGCCTTGAAGCTGCTGACATTGTCGATCTAGATTTACAATATCTCTACAACGACGGCCAGGCGCTACATTTTATGTCGCCAGAAAATTACGAACAGTATTCTTTCAACGTCGACAAAGCCGAAGACATTATCAAATGGCTGAAAGGCGAAGACATGTGCGTAGGAACTCTTTGGAATGGCGTGATAATTTCTGTTGCTCCTCCCATTTTTGTCATGCTAAGAGTTACCGAAACTGAACCAAGCATTCGCGGCGATACCGTTACAGGCG
>Ga0172379_10002997_pt1 | contig 28100 bp, 20 predicted proteins | sample GrowelOW334metaG_FD_119756 | JGI IMG/M metagenome (GOLD analysis project Ga0172379, IMG submission 119756) | Groundwater microbial communities from an aquifer near a municipal landfill in Southern Ontario, Canada - Groundwater well OW334 metaG | ecosystem: Environmental > Aquatic > Deep...
AAAATTAAACTTTTGCTTAAATTTTTAGTTGTTGATTCCACGACTTTTAGTGCGGCTAGGGAGAATCGAACTCCCGTCTCATCCTTGGCAAGGACGTGTTCTACCACTAAACCATAACCGCAAGTTAACTATGTTAAGACGACCCACTAAATATAACCCTAAATTACTTATGTTAAGACAACCACAAAATATAACCACTCAATTACCTATGTATAACGATCGCTAAATATAACCCCCTCAATTAACTATGTTAAAACGACCACTAAATATAACCCCAAATTACCTATAATTATTTAATTATATATTATATTTAACATATTGCAATTTAGAATTCTAGTCTTGTAAAATAAGGATATTTTGATAATAAAAAATATGATGTATAATGAACATTACTGCACCCGTAGTGAAATGGATATCACAACAGTCTTCGGAACTGTCGTTGGGGGTTCGAATCCCTCCGGGTGCACAAAAAAATAAAAAGTGGGAAAAATGATAGTTGTGTCCTTTAGTAAAAAATATTGATAGAAGATTAAATAGAAAATAAAAGGTTATTTAGTAAAATATGTGGATAACTATGTTAGTAGTGTTCATAAAGGACATAATTAAAATTTGTCTTTTATTACACTTTTTTGTAAAATAGCTTGAAAAATAAGGTTATTTTTGTAAAAGACATAAAAATTTAATACGCGTTTCACGTGAAACATGTTCCATGTGAAACTAATCTTTTTCTTATATAACCTCATAAAACAAAGATCTAATATTGATAAAATTAAAATGCCGAAAGTATTTACATCAAAGACACAAAAAACAGGAGAGCTTGGAGAAAACATGGCAAAAAAGTTTCTTGTGAAACATAATTTTTTAATCTTAAATCGAAATTACACTAAAAAATGGGGTGAAATAGATATAATAGCTGAAAAAACTAACAAATTATACTTTATTGAAGTAAAATCAGTTGCTTGTGATCTGCCTACGCAGACAGGAACCTTAAACAATGTTTTACGTGAAACATCTGATCCTAGACCTGAAGATAATATGCATCCTTGGAAATTAAAACGTTTGTCACGAACAATTCAAACTTATCTTTTGTCTGAAAAAATATCCGACGAAAAAGAATGGCAATTAGATTTATTGGTTGTATTTATTGATATAAAAAACAAAAAAGCAAAAATAAAAGTGGTCAGCAACATTGTTTTGTGATATATTGAATCGATGTTGGATTAAAACGTGCTGTAGTATACCGGTAGTACAAGCGCCTCATGATGAGAGCGTTTAGACTATAAGTCGGTAATGTTTTACCATTTATAAAGTTTTCGGGCTGTAGTATACCGGTAGTACAAGCGCTTTGGGAGCGTTTAGACTGGGTTCGATTCCCAGCAGCCCGACCCTTCAGTGAATTCAGGGTTTTCAACATTGCGGGATTAGTTTAATGGTAAAACGTCAGTTTTCCAAACTGAGGTTGGGAGTTCGATTCTCCCATCCCGCACATGGCAACAATTATATATGCATTTATTAGTGTTTTTGTAGTAAGTCTTGTTTCTTTGATTGGAGTATTTTCACTTTCTCTTAAAGAAGAAGTAATAAAAAAATATATTAGCTTATTTATTAGTTTGGCAGTTGGCGCGCTTTTAGGTGATGCATTTATTCATTTAATACCAGAATCTTTTGAAAATTCAAACGCTCCTGTTTTTGTAAGTTTATTAATTATTTTTGGTATTCTTTTATTTTTTATAATAGAAAAATTTCTTCATTGGCATCACCATGGAGATGACACAGAAATAAATCATATTCATCCAGTAGGGAAATTGCTATTTTTTACAGATAGTTTTCATAATTTAATAGATGGAATAATTATTGGGGTAAGTTTTTTGGTTAGTATCCCTATAGGGATAGCTACAACAATGGCAGTAGTTTTGCACGAAATTCCACAAGAAATAGGGGATTTTGCAGTACTTATTCATTCTGGCTATGCTAAAAAGAAAGCATTGTGGTTAAATTTCCTTTCAGCCTTAACTGCTGTTGCGGGACTCATTATTGCCTTAATTTTTGGAAATATGGCAGAAACTTTTACTCTATGGGTCTTACCAATAGCTGCTGGGGGTTTTATTTATATTGCAATGTCTGATTTAATTCCAGAACTGCAAAAAACAAAAGAATTAAAATACTCTATCTTCCAAATTTCAACTGTATTACTTGGAATTTTTTTAATGTTTGCCTTACTTTTTTTAGAATAAAACTATAAATTTACTGCGGGATTTTTTGCGCCACGTACTTCGAAATGAAGATGCGGACCAGTTGAATGTCCAGTAGATCCTATATAGCCAATAACTTCTCCTTGAGATACTTGAGCTCCTGTCTTGGTAGCTAATTTAGATTGATGACCATATAAAGTCTGAGTTCCATTTGGATGTTTGATAATAACCATATTGCCATAGCCTCCATTGTATCCATTACGTGCCAATAATACGACTCCGGAAGCAGCAGCTACTATTTTAGTACCAGTTGGAGCAGCTAAGTCAACACCATTGTTTCCATGCAATCCTTGACTTAATCTCTTATATCCTGGAACAGGATTAATAAAATATCCAACGAGAGTTTTAAGTGCTGTTTTTATAGTATTTACTGGATTAGTAGTTTTAGTTTTTGGAACACTTATCTCAACCATTTCAGCATCTGGAATAATAAGCTCATCTCCTGGTACTAGCTCAGAACTTAGGGCTATTTCATTAAAATTAGTAATTTCTGAAACATCTACGTTATATTTTTTAGCAATACCTGCTAAGGTTTGACCCTTAAGGATTGTATGTTTTACTCCAGAAACAGGCAAAATCATTAAGGTGTCACCCTCTGTTAACTTATCACCTTTTTTAAGATCGTTAGCCCAAAGAATTGTATTGGCTGAAACCCCAAACATATCAGCTATTTGAGAAATAGAATCATTCTTTCTTACCACGTAAACACTTATCTGATCAAAAGAAGAGTCTAAGGTATCTTGCCCACCCGAAAGACCTGTCGCTGGGACAAGGGCAGTTCCACTATTATCAGTAACAATAATTGAATCGTCTGTTTCTTTACCATCTGTAATCTGATCAGAACCGCTAACTTGAAGTGCATAAGCTTGATCACCCCCAAAAATAGAAGATATGGAAGAAAAGATGTCTGCTTGAGCTGCCCCAATAGGCATAAAAAAAGTCCCAAGTAACAAAGAAGAGGCTAAAATAGATCGCAATATTTTACTAACTGTTGTATTTTTACGTTTTATAACACAAACTAAATATCGTAAGATTTCCTTTTCTAGCCTTTTATTATAAAGGTAGAATCACAGGACGACCTGTATTGTGCTGCATTCGCCAATTGGCGACAAAGGTTCTCACGATGGTTACTGTCTTGTCTAGCTTTCAGTCAGCTTGCTCCGCACCTCTCTTCGGGACTACCTTCCTAAGATATCTCAAAAATGGTCAAAAGTCAATCTAACAAGAACCCCCTGTGGATAACCCCTACACCTATCTTGGTATCGCTTTTTATTTTACTAATCAAGCAATCTAAGAAAGAATGGTTTTTATATTAAAATATTCAAGTATGGTAGTACTTGTATTGAAAAAGCAAAATAATACCAAGATAGGTGTGGGGGATAACCCGAACACCTAAAAATTTGACAGATTACTCTAAAAAATGTATAAATTAAGGTACTTTTGAAGTTAAATTTTGGATAAAAAGTCAAAAATCGTATAATGTGAATACTATGAAAGAAACGGAAAAACTTCTTAAAATAATAAGAGGTAAAAATTCCCCTAAAAAAGTAGGGCCAGAAGTGGCTCCTGAAGAAGTAAGTATTAAATCTAAAAAACTACCGAAGGATATCAAAGATTTTGTTGGTGTACAGTTAAGTTTATTAAGAGATAATTTTGAATATTGTACAAATAAAGGATACACAGAAAGGGCGGAACAAATTAATGATGAAATAAAATTATTAGAAGCCAATCCTGTAGAGTACTTTGTTAAAAAAAAGGAAGAGGCCCAAGAAAAATTAAACGATATTATAAAATTTCCTAAAGATATCATAAGACAAAATGAACAACATAAAAGAAGTACGATCTATCGTCTTGAAGAAGTAACACACCTACAGAAAATAATTAATGCACTCCAAGATAACAAAAGTATTGGGGATAGTTCTAAAAAAGAAAGTGGGTTATTGAAAAAATTTTTTAATAATAAAGATAAAAAAAATTTAGAACAAACTAGGGTTACTCCAGAAACAGAAGAAGTAGCAAAAATTGAAGAAGAAACAAAAAATCTTTCGCCAGAGGAGAAAGAAAAAATTAAATTTGGTTTAGATACTTTTGGTTTTAAGGCTGAAAAAGCAAAAAACGATTTTTTTGCCAGTATTTTTAATGCAGCAATAAATGGTTATGAAATAAAAGGTCATAAATTCGCAGGAATTGGCGAAAAAGGCAGAGGAAAATTTTATAAAAAATTAAGAAACCGTTTTATACAACAATCTAAAGATGCTGTGACAAAAGCAAACGACGCATCAGCTTTTTCTGATACCAAGTTAGGAATACCTATCAAGGGTCAAAAAAGAGGGATAAACATTAGTGCTGAGAAACAACGAACGATGTCTAATTGGGGAAATTTTTCTGGAAACGTTTTAAAATATGGGAGATTGATATCTGATGCGGTAGGAATCACAGTGGGAGCTGCTAATCGTGTCGCCATGGCAGTTGGTATGGCAACTGTTGTATTAGCTGAAGCAGGAAAAGAAACTTATTTAGAAAATGAAAAAGTAATTGAAAGAACTCGTATTCATGATGCTGATATTGCAGCAGAAGAAGCCTGGAAAATATACGAAAAAGCTGGTGGAACATTTGAGGATAACAATAAAGGAAATCGTACTTGGAACACAAATGGTCTTTCAACTGAAGATCTTAAAAATAAATATTTGATGGAAATGCCGAAAGATCTCCAAGAAAGACTTAAAGATCCAAGCACTGCAAATACTTTTATACAAAAAATATTAAGAAAAGAACTTTTGGGATATGAAATAAAAGGACATGTTATTTTTGAAGGTGCCATATCAAGACTCAATAAAAACATAGAAAAACTAGAACTTAATAATAAGCTTACAGATGAAGAAAAGAAAACAGAAATAGAAAAACTTATAACAAAACAAAAGAAAAATTTAGAAGATTATGATCGTATTGTTACTCAATATGGAACTGTGGATTTTGCAGCAATGCTTTTACGCTACAGCCAAACAGCTGGAAAAGCTACTGTAGCTATATTACAAGTAGAAACATTGGTTATTGGTATAGATAAAATCTGTGAAACAGCATCACATCTTTACCATAATTTTCACGATGCTAATACAGTCTTACCTCCTGTTTCACCTGTCTCTGCTGTTGCACCAAAATCTATTCCAGAAACTTCATCTGCAATTAATTTTGAAAATAAAGGTATTAAATTTGAAAATGGTAAGGGTGGAGTAGAGGGAATTTTAGATTTGAAAAAACAAATTGCAGAACAATATGGTGGAAATTATGACAAAACTCCAAAAGGCATTCAGGAATTTATGAAAACTGATGCAGTAGAAAAGGCGATCAAGTTAGGACTTTTTGACCCAAACAATCCAAACGGAAAAGAAAGCGCCCGTATTATGGCAGGGGCAATTCTAAAATTTGACAAAGATGGTAATCTTCTATTCGGAACACCCGATGCTTCTGGAAATATCCCAACTTTAAAAAAATTTAACGGAGAAATGTTTGATTCCGACCACAATACTAACCATGGTGCTGAAGTTGCTGAAAAACCAACTACACCAGAACAAACTATCCCTACCGAACCAGAAAAAGTTGAACCTGTAAAGAACGAAATACCAACAGATACAAAAATACATATTACAGAACCTAATCAAGTCCAAATAGAGAAAGAATACAAAATAAGAGAAGATTTAATAAATGCATATAAAATAGAAAATACAAATCTTATAGACAACACAAGAACACCTCATTTGGGTTATCAAACTGCACATATGGGCGAAACTACAATACAAGTTGGCCTACCTCGCCATTATGCACCCGATTATAATAGAATGGGTCACCATTTCGAAGCCAGTCATGATCATCATCCTGGTAGTAAATTACATCATAATAATACAGGTCATCATCCCAATCATCACGGATCACATAATAATAGCGCAATATATAATTATAATATAGGAGGTAATTATGGCGAACGATATATATTTAATGGAAAAGAATATTTTCTTGATAAAGAAACAGGCCGATATCATGATGCATACGGTATTAAAGAACATTTCCCTGGACTTACAGAAAGTGAAAATACTACTTTGCAAAATTCAAAATTTGCAAAAAATCTTTTTAATTTATCCGGACCAGAATTATTAGAAACTTATAATAAAAGCCTAGAAGATATGAGTCATTTGTTTAAAAACGACAACGAACGAGCAATATGGTATAAATTGAGCACCCAAAAAGCAAATGAAGTTCTGGAATACACCAATGAAACAAATATTGATGCAACAACGAAACGTTTTTCAGATTATCTGAATTTACTTAAAAAGTTTAGTGGTCTTGAACCCAAAAAAGGGTTATTGGGGATAGGAGCCGAAGACAGTGAAGATTATATGTACCGTGCTTTGCAAAAATTAACGAAAGATGAATCAGGAAAAGAATTCAAAAAAAGTCTAGATAGTATCACAAAATAATCTAAGAAAATAAATTCGTGTTATATTAAATACGTGACTAAGGAAAAAGAGCATTTAAAAAGTCTAAATAAAGAACAAAAAGAAGCGGCACTTCATATGAAAGGCCCGCTTTTAATTGTGGCTGGAGCTGGAGCTGGAAAAACAAAGACTATTACACATCGAATTGTAAATCTAATAAAAAATGGAATTTCTCCTGATAAAATTTTAGCAGTAACTTTCACCAATAAAGCAGCTAAAGAAATGCGCGAGCGAATTATCGAAGAAATTAAAAAAAATGCCAAGGGGCAAGATAAAATTCCTTTTGTCAGCACTTTTCATTCTTTAGGAGTTTATATAATAAAAGAAAATGCACGGCTCTTAGGTTTAACTAAATATTTTACTATTTTAGACGAAAGTGATACTACCACTCTGGTAAAAAATATTTTAAAAGAACTTGGTTTAGACCCAAAACAATATGATCCAAAAAAAATAAAAAATATAATTTCACGAGAAAAAGGAAAGTTTGTATACTTAGCGGATTACATAGAAAAGGAGGGGGGAGGAAGTTCTTTAGGGAAAATTGTAGCTCAAGTTTGGAATTTGTATGAAAAACAAAAAACAAAAGAAAATGCACTAGATTTTGATGATCTGCTATTAAAAGCTACGAAATTATTAAAAGAAAATAAAGAAATAAGAAAAATATATCAAAAAAAATGGGAATATATACACGTGGATGAATACCAAGATACGAATGAAGTGCAATATTTGATGTCCAAATTACTAACAAATACTGATAGAAATATTTGTGTGGTAGGTGATGCAGATCAGAATATTTATTCTTGGCGTGGAGCAAATTTGAAAAACATTTTAAGTTTTGAAAAAGATTATCCAAATGCAAAAATAATTTTATTGGAACAAAACTACAGATCTACAAAAAATATTTTAGAAGCAGCCAATGTTGTAATCAAGAAAAATAAATATAGACCAGATAAAAATTTATTTACAAACAATACAGAAGGGGAGAAGATAGGATTGTATGAGGCTTTAGATGAAACAGATGAAGGGGAATTTGTCGCAACAAAAATCCTGGAAATAGTAGACAAAGTCGGGAATACTTTTGAAAATGGTCTGGGGATTTTCCCCGATGACCTGAGCAAAAGAATCACCGATTCTATCTCCAGCAAATCCAAAAATACTTTTTCTCGGGATATCCTGCTTCGCAACATCACCACTCAAAAAAGTACTTTTGGATTTGCTGATATCGCTATTTTATATCGTGCAAATTTTCAATCTCGAGCACTGGAAGAAGCGATGCTTCGATATAATATCCCATATCAAGTTTTGGGTGTTAAATTTTTTGAAAGAAAAGAAATTAAAGACACTCTCGCTTATTTACGGGCCGCCTTAAACCCTGATAGTTTATCTGACATAAAAAGAATAATAAATTTCCCTGCGCGAGGCATCGGAAAAGTAACTTTAATGAAAATTTTTTCTGAACAAAGAGAAACCTTGCCAATAAAAATGCAGTTAAAAATTAATAATTTTTATAAAACACTTGAAGAAATAAAAGAAAAAATATCTGGAAAAGACGGAAAAAAAGAATCTTTAAAAACAAGCGAGGTAATAAAATTTGTGGTTAAAAAATCAGGCATTGAACAAGAACTTTCTTCTGGAACTGAAGAAGATATGGAAAGATTAGAAAACATCAAAGAACTTGCCACCCTCGCGCTCAAATATGACAATCTAGTAGCTGGAACAGGTATAGAAAAACTTTTAGAAGATGCGTCATTGGCATCAGATCAAGATTCGTTAATGATTAATCAAGAAAAAAAAGACAAAACAAATGCTATAAAACTTATGACCGTCCATGCTTCAAAAGGACTTGAATTTAAATATGTTTTTATTACAGGATTAGAAGATGGACTTTTCCCACATCAAAGACAAAATGAAAATAAAACAAATGAAGATGACGAGGAAGAACGAAGACTTTTTTATGTGGCACTCACTCGTGCTAAAGAAAAATTATTTTTATCATTTGCAAATTTCCGCACTATTTTCGGATCACGCCAAATCAATGCCCCCTCAGAATTTATATCAGATATTCCAGTGAATATTTTAGAAAAAGAAGGTGAAGCCAGTGGAATAAAAACAATTTACTTATAAAATACTAGGGTTTGGCTTTGTATTATAAATAAGCTAAGCTTACTCTTATATGGATAAAAATGCGATAAAACTTCTAAAAAATTTCAAGAGAAGATTCGAGCCTATCCTGAAAAACTATTTTGAAGAAAAAATTCATCAAACTGGTAAAATCGACCCGACCACCCAAAAAGCCATAAGGATGATCAGAGATTACACAATGGCTGGAGGAAAAAGAATTAGACCAGCTTTTTTATATTACAGTTATTTAGCCACAGGGGGACAAGACCGTGCTGAAATTTTAAAAATTTCAATAGCAACTGAACTTTTTCAGTCTTTTGCTTTAATTCATGATGATATCATGGACAAAGATGTTAGTAGACATGGCGTAGACACTATTCATGAAGGATATAAAAAAACCGCTAATAAAAATAATCTTGAAAAAGATAAAATTCATTTTGGAAATTCAATGGCCATAGTATCTGGTGATATGGCAAACTCTATGGCACATGATGTTATTTTTAATACTAATTTTAAAGATACTGTTAAATTAAAATGCCTTAATAAGGTTGAAAAAATTATATTCTCAACATGCTCTGGACAAATGCTAGACATTGTTATGAGTGATCAAGACAAAACTACAGAAAAACAAATTCTAAAAATGCATGAAGGAAAAACGGCTATTTATACTGTCGAAGGTCCTATTCATTTAGGATGTATTTTAGCTGAAGCTGAAAAATCATATTTAGATTTGTTTTCTAAATTTGCTTTACCTTTAGGAAAAGCTTTCCAAATAAAAGATGATATTCTTGGAATTTTTGGAAATGAAAAAGAGACCGGAAAAAAAGTTGGTTCTGATATTATTGAAGGTAAAAAAACGCTTCTAGTCCTGAAAGCTTTAGAAAAAGGAAATAAAAAACAAAAGCAAATCATTAAACAATGTTTAAATAAAAAAAATATTTCAAAAAAAGAATTGGAAGAATTCAGAAAAGTCATTAGAAAAACTGGCTCTCTAGCATATTCTGAAAAGCTAGCAAGAAGTTTTGCTAAAAAAGCTCTTACTGCTCTAATAAAAATTAATTTCAAAAATAAAGAAGCGAAAGAATTTTTTACTGGAATTGTAAATTTTATTATTGATCGAAAAGTGTAAATATACTAAGTCTGTGATATAGTTTTTTTATGGAAAAATTACGCTTGTATGCCAATACTGTCCCAATAACTTTTAATTCTTGGATTGCTTCTTTTGTGGGAATTGTATTGATTAGGGCTCTTTTAGAGCAGTTTTCAAGTTTTAAACCAGGAGAATTTATTCTTATCAACATGTCCAGCATTATTCATTTTAATGTATTTTTTCTTACTTCTATCCTTGGTTTAATGGTTATTTTAATGTTCTTTACTAAAACAAGTCTTAAGGAGGTATCAGTAATATGCCTTTTTGGGTTCTTTTTTATTTGGATTCCTCCAATTGTGGATCTGATTTTTGGCGGAGTAGGTGGACACTCAATAAATTATCTTTTTGTAACAGGAAAAGAATTGTTTCTTCAATTTGTGACATATTTTTTTAGCGAGCAAACAAATTCTGGAGTGACTCTTGGAATGAAGATTGAGGGAATCCTTGGAGGCATTTTTGTTTTTTCTTACGTTTACACAATCACTAAAAATATTATTCGATCGCTTGTTGCAACTTTTACTTTTTATGTTTTTGTACTTTTTCTCGGATCAATTCCTTCATTAATAGCCCTATTTTTACCAAACCAAGGTGGACCAGCTGTTTCCATCCTGCAATCAATCATTTCATCACATATAATTCAAAATAATCTGGACCCAAATTTTACAGCAAACAATCAAGGACTAATCGAATTTGCTTTTAATAAAACAATGATTGGCATTAATATTATAATTGCCATATTAGCTGCCTTTTCTTTATTCTTTCTTGGCGCTAGAAAAAAATTAATAGCTTTACTAAAAAATGGTCGGCCAGAAAGACTGTTTTATTTTTTTCTTTTATCCATCTTTGGTGTGGCTCTAGCTCATGGCACATGGTCAACAAACTGGATTGATATCCAAAGTTATATATTGGCGACCATCACTCTTATTTGCGCTGGAATGTTTAGTATTTGTCAAAATGATATACAGGATGAAACAATTGATGCTGTTTCAAATAAAAATCGTCCATTAATTACAAAAGATTTATCCAAAAATGATCTAGAAATAGCTTCAAAAATATTCTTAATTTTGGCTTTGCTGTCGGCTTATGCGTCTAGCCTTTATATATTATTTTTTACCTGCCTAGGACTCTCTATTTATTTTATTTATTCCAACCCCCCTTTACGACTAAAAAGATTTGTTATCTTAAATTCCAGTCTAGTAGGACTTGCTTGTCTGTCAGCTGTCTTGGGAGGATTTTTCTTAATGAATCCTAATAAGGCCATCACGGCTTTCCCATTTGACCTGGCTGTGGCTATTATTGTTTTTCATATTGCTGTTTCTAATATTCGTGATATTAAAGATTTTGAGGGAGATCGTGCTGTTGGCATAAAAACCATCCCTACTTTATTGGGATTAAAAAATTCTAAAAAATTAATTGCTGGAATTATTTGTTTTTTCTTTCTTTTAATACCATGGTACTTCCATCTTTCATTCCTTTTTGTTCCGTCCATCATAGCCTCCCTCCTTTCTTGGTATTTCATTAATCAAGAAAATTATAAAGAATGGAAAGCTTTTATGGTTTATTTGATTTATCTTATTTTAATTATCTGCACTATTGCATTCTAATAATTATTTTATGCATAAAGCTAAAAAATCACTGGGGCAAAATTTCTTAAAATCGGAGATTGCCTTAAAGAAAATTGTAGAAGCTGGAGAAATAATAAAAAGTGATGTAATTTTAGAAATTGGACCAGGAAAAGGAGCCCTCACAGAAAAACTTTTGCAAGTTGGGTCAAAAGTTATTGCGGTAGTAAAAGACCATGAACTTTTTGAATTTTTAAAAACAAAATTTGAAAAAGAAATTAAAGAAAAAAAATTAATTTTAATAAATGATGATATATTGTCTTGTAACATTGAAAAAATTATTAAGAATGTTGTTTTGAAAAGCATTGCGCAAGCTGACGAGCTGAGCATAGCAAATTTTCAGCAGAAAATTATGTGCGGTTTTCAAAATAATATTTTTAATAATTTTTATTACAAAATCATTGCCAATATTCCTTACAATATCACCGGTGCAATTTTAAAAAAATTTTTAACAACAGAAAATCAACCAGAAAGAATGATTCTAATGGTGCAACATGAAGTGGCAAAAAGAATAGTTGCTCGTGATGAAAAAAAAAGTATTCTTTCTATTTCAGTTAAGGCTTACGGGGAGCCAAAAATAATTGCCAAGGTTGATAAAAGATATTTTTCACCAAGTCCTAAGGTTGACTCAGCTATTATTGCTATAAAAAATATTTCTAGAAAGATTTTTAAGGAAAATAGCATTAATGAAAAGAGATTTTGGGAAATAGTCAAAGCTGGTTTTGCCCATAAAAGAAAAAAGCTCTCCTCAAATCTCAAAAATGAACGAATCTCTGCTATAAAAACCCTAGGAAACAAAAGAGCGGAAGAATTAACTCTTGAAGATTGGATTATGCTGGCTAAAAGCTAGTTTCTTTTTTAGAGAGATGTTATAATTAACTCATAATTAAAAATATTTGGGAAAAACATAAAAGGATAATTTGGATTGCCTTTGCAGTGCTTTTTCTTGTTGTCCTTTTTTTGATAAGAAACACAGCTATATTTAAAAATACTGTTAATTTTGTTAAAGGAAACCAAGAAAATGGTTTAACCTATGGCAACATAACAATAGAAGACCTAGTAAGCAAAGATAGCGATAGTGATGGGATAGTAGATTGGCAAGAACCTTTATATGGACTTGATCCAACAAAAAAAGAAACAACTCCTGGAATACCAGACAGTACAGCTATCAGTAAATTACAAGCTGAACAAGGAGAAAGTGTTGGGGGAATAAATAAAAGCATTTCCTCCACAGAACCAGAAAAACTGACTAAAACTGAACAATTTTCCAGAGAGCTTTTCGCTACTGTGGCTGCTGGTAGTCAGAGTGGAGCGATGGATCAAACTATGGTAAATGCTTTAGGGGCTTCTTTGGCTACAAAAATAGAAAACCCTGTTGTTCGAAAAGTCTTTACACTTTCTGATATTAAAATAACCAATGATGACAGTTCCCTGGCTATCATAAATTATTTAAAGACAATGAATACAATTGCAAATAAATATCCAATAAAAGAAGATGTGCTATCTATTCTACAAAAGTTTGTAGCAGATGAAAATAATTTAGATATGTCAGCCTTGGCAAAGTTAGACCTAGTAATTAAACCTATCCAAAGTGCCATGGAAGAAGGATTAAAAATAAATGTCCCCCAATCTTTAGCTCAGCTACATCTTGATTGTTTAAATGGACTAGAAAGAGTAATAGAGAATTTAAATGATATAAGGCTTTTTGACACTGATCCTATTGTGACTATGGGCGCTATTAATCAAGTCTATCCAAATGCTATCTCGCTGGGATCAGCTGTTACAAAACTTCAAAATGTAATTACCCAAAAATTATTATTGAAAAATTAAACCCCAATAAAAGAAGAAAGAGCTTCACTGCAGGGTAAATAAAAGATATAATACAAAAAAATGACAATTGGTAATAAAACAAAAAAATGCATCTCTGGTCTCTTGATTATTTTGATATTATTACCATCTGTTTTTTTGTCTTTTCCCGAAAAAGGATACGCTATATGGGGGGCAGGAGATGTTGGAACTAACCCAATAGGAGATTTTTCACTTGGTGGAATCTTGTCAGCTACGCTAGAATCATTAGCTACAGATTTAGCAGATCTCGCAATAAAATATGAAGAAGTTGCCCAAAAAATACTCCAAGAATTAGCTAAGGCCGCGGCAAAAAAAGTTGTAGCGGAAATGACCAAAGCTACGATAAACTGGATAAATTCTGATTTTCAGGGATCCCCACTTTTCTTAGAACATCCAGGATCTTTCTTTAATGATATAGCCAAATCTCAATTAAAAAACATAGTAGAGACATATGGCTACAATGACCTTCTGTATCCTTTTGGTAAGCAATTTGCCCTAGATGCAATTAATATGTATAAAACTACCCAAGAAAACAACGCCCGTTATACTTTAAGTAATGTTATGAACCGAGCGGAACTTATTGCCTATAGAAATGACTTTAATTATGGAGGATGGAATGCATTTTTAACTAACACTCAATTTCCACAAAACAATGCATTAGGATTTCGCATGGAAGCAACTGAACAGCTCGCCAATGATATCCGAGGCACTCAACAATCAGCTGCTGAAGGAGTCAAAAGCCTCCTTCAGCAAGGAGCAGGCTTTTTATCTCCACAAAAATGTACAACAAATCCGAGTTTCAATAATGGCACCAATGAGTTTATGCAACCAACTTATTCAGATGACACTCCAATGCCTCAAGCATCAGAGGCTATTTTAGGGTATTCTCTTGCTACTGGTTCCACTACTACCACAAATAATTCTGTAACTTTTTTAAATGCTGAAAGTCAGTATGAAGCTAGTTTAGCTCAATGGAGAGCTGACAGAGAAGCAGCAAAAGCAGAATGGGAAAAAACAAATGTTTGTCCAAAGAAACCAGATGGATCAAGTGGTTTTGAAACTACCACTCCCGGTTCTGTTGCCGCTAATTCTATAATGACTGCTATGGATTCACCGTTCTTAACGACGGCGCTTGATGGAGCAATGGGCAATAGTTTGTCTGCTATTTTTGATGCTCTATTAACTCACTATATGAATAAAGGCTTGAACGCACTCGCAAGTAAAGTAAACCCTGCTCCTGCAGAAGATGATTGGAGTTATAATGGCCAAACTCTTGGCAGCCCAGTGGATGCAGGGACTAACTCAATTGATTTTTGGAATACTGGCCCAGACAAAGAAATTATCTTAAGTGACTTCAAACAAACAGTAAACAAGGCGCTGAACAGCGTAGCAACAGAGCTCAGGTTAATGTATAACGAGGATGTAAATAATCCTGGCATATATCAAATGTATAGTAAAATTTGGCCCAAAGCACAGGAACTTGATAAGTGTATTCCTGGTCCAGATATTATTGGTCTAAAAGAAAGAATGGATGAAGAAATTGCCAGGGAACGAACAGATGTTCAGGGTAAAGCAAGTTCTTTTGTAAGTATTTTAGGTGGTAGTAGTAAACAGGAAGACGCTGATGCAATCATGAAAGAATTAACTTCTGCTATGAAATTATTCAAGGATTGGATAGACAATAAAACGATGCCTGAACTTCCGAGTTCATTAGTTTACATGGATGCAGTAAAAAGTATTACAAAGTTGTCTCAAGGAATGAATCAACTAAATAATGCTAGAATAGCCAAAAATACTGCTCTAGCAAGACTGCAAGGAATAAAGCAAAATTTAGATGCTTATTTCCCTGACAATGCCAAACAACCAGAAAAAGGTTCCGTGGAAGAAAAAGCTCTAGTATCACTTTGGAAACAATATCAAGGAGCACTCCCTGACTTATCTAATACCAATACTATAGAAAGTACTCGAAATAAATTATCTGAAACAAAAGACATGTACAACAATCTTCTTGATTTTCTAAACCCAACTAATAAATTTGGATGCCCAGTCCAAAGAACTGAAAAAGGCTGGAGCAACCCTGGTGGTCCAAAGGCTTATCGTTTAGATCATCCTGATCAAACAGAAATAAAATTATTCTGCGAGATGCCAAAAAAGGGTGGACGCTCTCATGGAACATTTACTCAGACTACAAAAGCTTATCCAGAATTACTTTTAGTAGATGGGGGAGAATTGAAATATCAAACAATTACTCTTGGTTCATTTATAGAGTCCATTGTTAAAAGCTTTACTTGGGGGGGTGGTCTATCTTACGCAGGAGGCCTCATTGTAGATGCATCCTGGTACACAAACATTAATTGTAATACTGTGTTTAATGCAAGAGATATAGATTATAAAGGTGACTTACCTGGAAATGCAAGAGAAACACCTCTTTATGAAGGTTCCACAGAAGCGTTAGGTAATTGCAGATACAGCAATGGGGTTATCGATACAAATTTAACCACAGACGAATGTACTCAAAATTCTGGAACCTGGGGGCTACTAGAACCACTCGGAACTTGCACAATGCAAATACCTAATACAATGCAAATACCTAATCAAACAACACTGCCTGCTACTATCCCAATACCAAACACACTACAATCAGAATGCGCGACAGCTAGCGGGTCATGGGTGGCAAACTAAATAGTTATAAAGTAGAAAGTTATAAAGTTCGTAAAGTAAAAATGTTGAAAAATTTAACAAAAAAAAATTCTACTACCGGGAATTCAAAAACTAAGAGTCAAATTTTAATCTTAGGGATAATTTTGATTATTGTCTTAATTGGATTTTTTAGTTCAGTGGAAAAAGTAAATGCGGAAGAAACTGAATATGAAAAATGTGCTAAAGAACAATTCACTCAAGATCTAGTGGAATCCAATTGTAAAGGCAAAGAAGGAGATCCAAGCACAACGATCAACAAAAATTTTGAAGAATATGTAAGTAAGCGTGCTTGCATGACTATGGGCAGTGTAAATCCACTTTCAGAGGGATGCCTAACAAAGCTTTTTTATAGTTTTTTCCATGGCATACCAGCTTTCTTGCTTTGGGTTTCAGGAATGTTCTTTAATATTTTACTATCCGTATCATTAAGTTCTGATTTATTAAAAAGTGCTTTTGTTGGCCAAGCTTGGGGAATAGTTCGTGATTTTTCAAATATTTTCTTTATTCTCATTCTCCTTTATATAGCTATTAAGGTTATTTTAGGAATTGGTGGATCTGAAGTCAAAAAAATGATAGTAAATGTAATAATAATTGCTCTCCTGATAAACTTCTCCATGTTTTTTACCACAGTCATTATCGATTCTTCAAATATTTTAGCTTTGATCTTTTATAACAAAATGTCTGTTGATACAAAAAGTTCTACTGGCACAGAAAGACCTTATTCTGGAATTGGGGGTGAAAAGGATATATCTGGTGGTCTAGTAAATTCATTTGATCCAACTCAAATGGTTGGAGAAGATTTTTTTAAACAAGCAAAAAAACAATTTAATCCTAAAACTGGGGAACCAATAGAAGATGCCAAAGAAGTGCCATTTACGATGATACTTTCTGTTATTCTAATTTCAGGGGCTGTTATGTGTTTTGCTGCATATGTATTGTTTATTTCGGGAATTTTCTTTTTAGGTAGATTAATTGAGCTTTGGATTTTAATTATTTTTTCGCCATTTGCTTTTGTTTCTTCATCAGTTCCACAACTATCAGCTATTCAGGACATAGGATGGAAGGCATGGTTTAGTCGCTTGCTTAGTTCAGCCTTTATGGCTCCAATTTTCCTATTCTTTTTGTATTTTATATTCATGTTAGTAAGTAATAAAGCTGTGTTCGAAGGCATCATTCCTAAAAGTACAAATAATAGTGGGGCTACAGGAATGATAAAAATCATACTGGGAGTTGTTTTGCCTTCAATATTAATTTGTGTTCTTCTTATTAAAGCAAAAAATTATGCCAAAAGAGGCGCAGGAGAAATAGGGGGAATGGTGATGACAGCCGCCAAGATGGCAGGCGGAGTTGGTTTAGCGGCAGTAGCTGGAAGTGCAGCTTACCTTGGCCGTCAAGGTATTGGCAGAATTGCTGCTAATGTATCAGAAAGTAATCGCTTCAGAGACTGGGCAGCTAATACTAGGGGGGGTCAATTTGTTTCCAACAGAGTTAGCGGTCTTGCTGGTAGAAGTTTTGACATTCGCGGAGCAAAAATTGGAGGTCAAACTTTGGCGTCGGCAACTGGGATGAAAGTTGGCGAAGCGCAAAAAGGTGGATTTGCAAAATCAAGAGCTGATGCTGTAAAAAGAGATGATGAATTTGTACAAAAACAACTTGATACAAGCGATTACGGAAAAGCAGAATTATCAAGAGGAGGAATGGATGTTAAAAAAGCCGGTGATATTATAGATCAGATAGAAATCGGGGCAGGAAGAAAACTTACTAACACTGAAAAACTTGAATATCAAATGAAACTAACTGGACATGGAATAGAAGCTAAAGAACTAGCTAATGTCTCTAGACACTTAAATGCGGCAAGAAGAAACACTTATGCTGATAGAAAAGAAAAGAGAACAATAGGGTGGGGTAGTAAAGCAGGAACTATGAGTGCAAAAAATAGAATGACGGCAAATAAAGTACGAGCAGATCTAGCTACATTAACGAAAAGGGCAACCTTGGCTGACGTAACAGCATCTCTTGCGGCGGCGGGAGGAAGTACTTCAACAACTCCAACTCCTACCCCACCAACTCCTACCACTCCAGCGGGAGGAGGAGGTGGCACTCCGCATCCTTAATAATAAATTATAATTATTATGTATAATTAGATTAATCATTCACTAAAAACTAACAAAATGGACCCAGAAACAGAAAAAATAATAAAAGAACAAATGGAAAAACTTCCGGACGAAATAAAGAAGATTTTTACTGATCCTGAGTTAGGAAATAAAATAATAAATATTGGAAGAAAAAATGGACTAAACATAGAACAACTCGGAATATTTCAAACAGAAACTTATCTCGTAATGCTCGGATTGGTTCACCCAGATGAATATCAAACTGAATTAAAAGATAGATTAAAAATAAATAATGAAAAAGCAAACACCATAACGAAGGATGTGAATGAACAGATGTTAAGTAAAATTTTTGATCAACTTAAAAAAATATATGAGGAAGACGAAGATTTGAAAGATGAAAATATGGAAAAAACAGAAACTTTGCAAAATATATCTACTGAAGATAAAAAAGTGTCTATAGAACAACAAGGGATAGAAAAAGTCCCTAATACCGAAAAAGATAAGAAAAATGCCCAAATATTAAGCTCCGCTCCAATTGAAGTTCTTCCGGCGAAAGCAGAATTAATGACCCCTCCACCAATTTTGACCCAAAAATTATCTGGTTTTGTCAAAAATGATGTAGTAGAAACTGACCACTCACTGAAAAATCTAACGACAGCTTCTCCTTCTTATCCAGCTAAAGCAGATCCATATCGTTTATCACCCGACGAATAATCAAATAATGCATGCAATTTAAAGTTCCACAATTTTTAGATATAGAAGACAAAATATTTGGACCTTTTACTTTTAAGGAATTTATTTATTTGGCAGGAGGAGCAGGTCTGTGTTTTGTCCTTTATAAATTATTAGGTCTTATGATGGGAGCAATCCCAATTTTAATCATGGCTGGGTTTTCCTTAACCCTTACTTTTTATAAACCAAACAATAAACCTTTCGTAAATATACTAGAGTCAGGTTTTAAATATTTTACCCAAAACAAACTTTATATTTGGAAAAAACGCATATCTACTCACAATCCTTCCAATATAAATAACTTAGGTGAAGAGAAAAATAAAATACAAATGATGCATTCACAATTAAGTGGAAGTAAGTTGCGGGATTTGGCTTGGAGTTTAGATGTATTAGATTTAAGTAAACAAAAAAATAATAATATATAATATGGCCTTAAATGCAAAAGCAACTCAAGAGTTTGTCCCGATCAAAGAAGTCCGCGATGGAATAGTCGTGCTGAAAAACGACGAACTCCGAGCAATTGTACTTGCCAACTCAGTAAACCTATCTTTAAAATCAGCCGATGAACAACAGGCCACAATAATGCAATTCCAAAATTTTCTAAATACTTTAGATTTTTCTATACAAATATCAATCCAATCAAGAAGGCTTGATATTCGACCTTATCTTTTACTTTTGGAAAATAGAATTAAAGTACAAAATGAACCCCTTTTAAAGTTACAAACCAGAGAATATGTAGACTTTATTAAAAATTTTACTGACTCAGTTGCCATCATGACAAAAAGCTTTTTTATAGTAGTCCCTTATACTCACACTGCTTTAAAATCAGACTCTGGAATCCTAGATAAAATATTTTCCCAAAAAAACAGAGCAGAAATAAAAAAAGCGGAGCAAGTAGCTTTTGAAGAAAAAAGATCTCAACTAGAAGAAAGAGTGGCCGTCATCCAACAAGGACTCTCCCGTTGTGGTATAAATTCAGCTCAGCTCGGTACTGAAGAAGTAGTGGAAGTATTTTATAAAGTTTTCAACCCAGGAGAGATAGAAGGGAAAATTAGATTAGAATAAACTACGAGTTTAACGCCACAAAAATTATATGAGTATTTTAGAAGACATTAAAAAATTATTTGGAAAAGAAAAAGGAACTAAAGGCGAAGAAGCCCAAGCTTCTGTTTTAGCAGTCTTACCAGAAAAAATTTATGAGTCTGCAAACCTAGAACTTCAAGATATTATTGCCCCCTCAGCCTTAAAAATTGACCCAAAATCTATAAACCTAGGTGACAAAATAGCCCGTACTTTTTTTATAATATCTTATCCCAGATTTTTAACAGACAATTGGTTTTCTCCAATAATTAATCTGGATAAAATTTTTGATATTTCAATATTCATTCATCCAATAGACACATCCTTGATGCTACGACAATTTCAGAAAAAAGTTGCTGAAGTACAAAGCCAAATAAGTGTCCGAGAAGCAAAAGGAATGGTGCGAGATCCAATGCTAGACACTGCCTACGAAGACCTTGAAGGCCTTCGTAATAATTTAATCCAAGCCCAAGAAAAAATGTTTGATGTTGGTGTTTACATCACAATTTATGCAGATAATGACTTAGAGCTTTTCAAGGTAGAAAATGAAATAAAATCAATGCTTGAATCAAAACTCATCTATATTAAACCAGCCCTTTTTCAGCAAGAAGAAGGTTTCAAAAGTGTCATTCCAATAGAAACAGATTTATTAAATATTCACCAAAAATTAAATTCAGAACCACTTTCAAGTGTTTTCCCATTTATTTCTTCTGACCTTACTTCTGACAAAGGAATACTTTATGGTATCAACAGAAGTAATTCAAGTTTAGTTATTTTTGATAGGTTCTCCTTAGAAAATTATAACTCTGTAACCTTTGCTAAATCTGGTTCTGGAAAATCTTATGCCACAAAATTAGAAATTTTAAGATCACTCATGTTTGATACTGATGTTATTGTCATAGACCCAGAAAGGGAATATGAATTCTTGGCTGAAGCGGTTGGTGGACGATATTTTAATATTTCACTTTCTTCAGACCACCATTTAAATCCTTTTGATCTACCAATCCCTCGAGAAGATGAAACAGCAGAAGATGTGTTACGTTCAAATATCATTAACTTAGTCGGTCTTTTTAGATTGATGTTAGGTGGACTCACTCCAGAAGAAGATTCAATGGTAGACCGAGCTATTTCAGAAACTTATGCCATAAAAGACATTACTCCAGAATCAGATTTTTCAAATATTGAACCGCCACTTCTTTCAGATCTTGAAATGGTCCTCTCTGGAATGGAGGACAGTGATTCTGTTGTGGCCAGATTAGCAAAATATACCAGAGGCTCTTGGGCAACTTTCCTAAACAGACCATCCAATGTGGATATTAATAAGAAGTTTGTGGTATTTTCTGTCCGCGACATGGAAGATGAATTAAAACCAGTCGCCATGTATATTATTATGCATTATATCTGGAATGCGATACGTAAAAATTTGAAAAAACGCTTATTAGTAGTAGATGAAGCTTGGTGGATGATGAAATCTGAAGACACCGCATCATTCTTATACTCTATTGCAAAAAGAGGAAGAAAATATTATTTAGGTCTTTCTACAATTACTCAAGACGCAGCCGACTTTATGAAATCTCCTTATGGAGTACCAATTATCACCAACTCCTCCATCCAACTTCTTTTAAAACAATCACCCACCACAATTGATATCCTGCAAAAAACCTTTAATCTCACAGACGAAGAGAAATATTTACTTTTGGAATCTGGATTAGGAGAAGGTATCTTTTTCGCAGGCTTAAAACATGTGGCCATAAAAATAGTCTCTTCTTACACCGAAGACCAAATCATTACTTCAGATCCTTCACAAATATTATCAAATAAAAAAGCCAAACAAGAACAGGAAGCCGCTGCTACAGCAGGACAAACAATAGGTGTGGCTGGAAAGTAGATGTGATACAATTAAATTATGAGGTTTAAACTTTTATCATTTTTAATTACAGCAATTATAATATCGGGAACTCTTTTACCATTTAAGGTAACTGCTGTTTCGTCTGTTGGAATTTCAGTTAATATAGCCCCAGAAAACCCAGCTCCTGGAGAAGAAGTAGACATTACTTTAAAAAGTTATAATTACGATCTAGATAGTGTTTTAATCTCTTGGTCTGTAAATGGAAAAAATATTTCCTCTGAAATTGGAAAAAAATCTTTTTCTCTTAATGCTCCAAAGGCAGGAGAAGAAACAAGTGTTATCGCTACTGTCTCTCTTCCAGATGGAGCAACAGATACCAGGATAACAATAAGGCCTTCTGTAATGGTATTACTCTATCAAGCAAAGGATTCTTATGTTCCTCCATTTTATAAAGGTAAAGCACTGCCATCGCCCGACAGTACAATAAAAGTTGTGGCTCTCCCTGAAATAAAATCTGGCTCTAGTTTATTAGACCCTAAAAACATGACTTATACTTGGAAGAAAGATGATACTAATAATCCAAATGGTTCAGGTTATGGAAAGAACTCTTTTACTTATGTAAATGATTATTTAGAAGATTCAAATATTGTTGGAGTAACTGCTACAACCATTGATCAAAAATATTCTTCAACAGCCAATATAAATATTGGAACAATAAAACCAAAAATTGTATTTTACAAAAACGATACTAACCTTGGCACACTTTGGGACCAAGCCCTTTTTGATGGACATAAAATAATAAGTAGTGAAATTTTAGTGGCAGCCCCGTATTTCATATCACCGGGCGACATCAGAATCCCTCTCCTTACTTGGGACTGGTTTATAAATAACGAAACAGTAACTCCTCCTATTTATAGAAAAAATACAATGCCACTTATGGTGCAAACTGGAACTTCTGGAACATCTAAGATAAGATTAGAAATTAATAATATAGAGAAAATTTTTGAAAGTGCCACTAAGGAAATTAATGTAGAATTTTAAAATGAAAAAATTTTTACCTTATATTTTAATACTTATAATATCAATCGGATTATTTAGTCCAATAATTAAAGTAGAGGCAGTAACTTGTACAGCACCAAATACCCCAGCGGGGTGTACTCCAGCAACAACAACTACTCCTACGCTTGGAACTTGCAGGCAAGGCACTGAAGGCACTCCTACTGCAAATGTTCCAAAGGAAAGTTGTACTGGAGAAAAAGCAATCTGGATTCCATATTATTACCCCTTGTCTCCATTGCCTGACCCAAGTAATAACGGACAGCCACAAGGCCCTTTTGACCCTACAAAGCCTGATGGTTTTAGTAGTTATTTAAATTTAATAATAAAACTCTTCATAGGTATTTGTGCTGTCTTGGCTGTAATAATGATTGTTGTAGGTGGTATTGAATATATGACGAGTGAGCTACCAGGCTTAAAAAGTGAAGGCAAGGATAGAATTATTCAAGCAATTTTAGGACTTATCCTCGCTCTTGGCGCCTGGACGCTTCTTAATACAATCAATCCTAATTTACTTGATAGTAGTTTGTCGAGTTTAAAAAATGTAACAGTGACAGTAGTCCTCGCAGATGAAACAGAAACAGCAGCAAGTGCTGTAACAGGAGGAGATACCTTTACAGGAGCAACATCCTCATGTTCAGAGGGAGTAAAAAAAAGCGCGAGCGGATCATATTTATGTGCAAGTATTGCAGATAAATATGATCAAATGGTTAATGCTGCAAAAAGTGCTGGTTTAAGTATTACTGGTGGAGGATATAGATCAGAGGAGTCACAAAAAGCTTTAAGAGTGCAAAATTGCAACGGAAATACTACTGACTCATCTGCTAAATGCAATCCACCAACCGCTCTTCCTGGTGCGTCTAGACATAACAACGGTCTAGCTATTGACTTAAAGTGTAATGGTACGTTAATCCAAGCTTCAGATAATAAATGTTTTCTATGGTTACAAGCAAATGCTGGAAAATATGGTATCAAAAATTTACCATCCGAACCCTGGCATTGGTCAGTTGATGGACGTTAAATAATTAATTATATGTCAAAAAGAAATTTTATACTTTTAATAATAATCATAGTTATCGCAATAATTGTATTTTTTGGATTTTTATATTTAAATCAGGGAACAAATGAGCCAGGAGGAGATAGTACAGGTACAAATTTTATTTCACAATTTAATCCATTTGGAAATAAAAAACCAACAACCCCTCCGACCACCCCTCCTGACGATAATTCTGTTGATCCAGGGGCTACACCACCTATAGAAAATGTAAAATTAAAAAAGATTTCGAGTATGCCAATAGCAGGTTTTACTGTATTTTCTAAAGAAAGATTGGTAGATGTTCCAATTGTTCCTCCAACAAATGATTCAATAATTATCCCTTCAAATGAAGAAACCCCTTCAGCGGGCTCAGAGCAAACAAACACAGAATCTTCTTCCTCTACAACAACAACTAAAAAAACAACCAAACCAACTCCGCCACTAACTGAATTTATGCCAGCCTTGAGATATGTAGATAGAGCTACAGGAAATATCTATCAAACATTTGTGGATAAAATAGAAGAAAAGAAATTTTCCACTACTATTATCCCTATGGTTTACGAAGCATTCTTTGGAAACAGTGGAAATTCCGTAATTATGAGATATCTAAAGGCAGATGCTAGAACTATTGTAACTTTTGTTGGTACTCTTCCAAAAGAAGTTCTTGGGGCAGACACCACTAACGGTAATGAAATAAAAGGAACATTTCTGCCAGAAAACATAAAGGATATTAGTTTATCAAGTGATGCTCTTAGTATGTTTTATCTTTTTAATTCTGGAGACAGTATGATTGGCACAACCTTAAACCTATCAACCAATAAAAAAGTTCAAGTTTTCAGTTCACCATTTACTGAATGGTTGTCCTTATTCCCAAACAGTAAAATGATTACCCTTACCACCAAGCCCGCATCTCTTGTTCCAGGATATATGTATACGATGGACCCTAATAATAAAAATTATAACTTTCATCAAGTCTTAGGTAAAATAAACGGGCTCACCACTGTGACCAGTCCTGACGGGAAATTAGTTCTTTATAGTAATGACAATCTAGTACTTGGTGTTTATCACCTAGATACAAAAGTGTCAGATATTTTGGGGGTAAAAACATTAGCTGAAAAATGTATTTGGAATAAAACTAGTGATACTGTTTATTGTGGAGTACCAAAATATATCACAAATGGTCAATATCCAGATAGTTGGTATCAGGGAGAAATTTCTTTTGGAGATCAAATTTGGAAAATAGATATAAAAACTGGAAATGGAACCCTCCTTGTAGATCCAATTACTGTCGTCGGGGGAGAGGAGATTGATAGTATCAAACTCATGCTAGACAGTGGAGAAAACTATTTATTTTTTGTAAACAAAAAAGACTCTTTCCTATGGGAGTTGAATTTAAAATAAAAAAATAGAAATATGACTTTTGGAGGGGTTTCGAGCGCGACGGCGTGAGAACTTCAGGATTTTTTTCACTAGAAAAAATCCGTACCAGAAAAAGTTATATTTCTATTTTTTTATTTTAAAGTGCTCCAATATATTTAATCACCACTCGGCGATCACGCCCCATTCCCATAGATTCAGTCTTAAGATCACTTGATTCAGCTAAAAATTCATGAACGATTCTGCGTTCAAAAGCGGACATTGGGTCAACTTCTATATTAGATTTGAAATACCTTGCTCTCTCTGACATCATATGAGCCACTGCCCGAATATTCTCAATATGTTTTTTTTGGAAACCATTTATATCAATAATAATACCTAAGCCTTGTTGAGGTAGAGAATTTTCTACACGAGGAGTTTTGGCTTCTATTATTCTGTGAACAAGGTGGCTTAATGCATGCAAGCCATCCCCGTCATGCCCAATAAAAAAATGTGGCTCACTAACTTCCACTGAAACCCATACATTTTTAGGTCCATCGTCAACCATCGAAATTCCATTTAATTTTACGGTGGTTTTTTCAATTAATTCTTTTATTAAATTTTGAATCTCTTCTTTTTTCATACTTATTTTAAAAATTCTTTTTACTTAATCACAATTTTAAAATTCTTTTCTTTTTGAACATAAATCTGCTGACCAACCATAAAGAGATTGCTGATAATCCAATAAAGTGCCACTGCTCCAGAAATACTATAAGCAATAAAAGCTACCACAAACGGGAAAACGTATTTCATTTGCATATTCATACTTTTGGCAAAGCTATCTGCAAAAGAAGCCTTGTCAGCCGTTGGAGAAATAGCAGGCTTTGGCATAAAATATGCCTGCAAATATTGAGAAAGTCCAGCTAAAACAGCTAAAATTAAGCTTTTTTTAGTTATATCTATGAAGCCAAGAAAAATCATGTTTATGTGTTGTGGAACTTTAACAAAAGAATAAAGTAAGCCCCCCTCAAAGTTTATTCCTTTAAAAAAAACATAATATAAAGCAAAAATAACTGGAATTTGAATCAAAACTAAAAGACACCCTGAAAAAGGGTTGGTATTGTGTTTTTTATATAAATCAAATGTTTGTTTAGCTTGTTCTTCTTTTGAGGCCCCACTCGCTTTTATTTTGTTAATCTCTGGGGTCAAAATATTCATTTCTGCCTGACTTTCAATGGATTTTTGAGATAAGGGAAAAAGAACAATCTTCACCAAAATAGTTAAGACTATAACCGCTACCCCGACGTCCCCACCAGGAATAATTGACACTAAAGCTGCTAAGGCATTTAAAAGGGGCTGATATAAAATGGTATTCCAGATATTTATAAGCATTTAACCATTCTATATGAAAATGATTAAAAATCAAAGTTTTGCTATAATCAAAATATGGAGGAAAAAACTCGGATTTGCCAAAATTGTAAAAAGGATTTCACCATAGAACAAGAAGATTTTAACTTTTATGAAAAAATAAAAGCTCCAGCTCCTACTTGGTGTTGGTCTTGTCGCATGGCGAGGCGCATGAACTTTAGAAATGAGAGGACTTTATATAAACGAAAATGTGATGCCCAAAATCACAATGAAGAAATTTTTTCCGCTTATTCACCCAACAATGGCGTAGTTTATGATCAAAAGTCTTGGTGGGGAGACAAGTGGGATCCAATGAATTATGGAGCTTCCTATGATTTTACTTTAACTTTTTTTAAACAATTTAATGATTTATTCCAAAAAGTACCAAAAAGTAATTTAGTAAATAAAAACATTACTTCTTGTGAGTATGTGAACTGGCTAGACGATAGTAAAAATTGCTATTTAGCATTTGGTGGTGGATATTGTGAAAACGTTTTTTATGGGAATCGACCTATCTATTCTAAAGATTCTATAGATGTTTATTTTTGTAATAAAATAGAGTTTTGTTATGAAGATGTAAATTGTCAGAATTCTTATAAATTATTCTTTGGAGAAAATTGTAATAATTGTGTGGAGTCTTGTTTAATGTATGATTGCAAAAATTGTTCAAATTGCTTCGGTTGTGTCGGGCTTCGAAATAAATCTAATTGCATTTTTAATGTTCAGTATTCTAAAGAAGATTATGATAAAAAACTTGGGGAACTTAATTTGGGTAGCTTTCAAAACTTAAATCAAGCCAGAAAAAAATTTGAAGAAATAAAACTTAAATACCCAAGAAAATTTGCCAATGTTACAAATATTCAGAATACAACAGGGGATTATATCCTCGATGCAAAAAATTGTCATTATATTTTTGATTGTGCGGACGGCAAGAACGAAGATAGTAAATTTGGTTTTTGGATAGGCGCAGGAATAAGAGACATGTATGATGGTGTTGCTTGTGGGGTAAGAAGTGAACTTCTTTATGAAAACGTATCAGCCGCTCATTCTGTAGCTAAAACATATTTCTCAATTCAAATCAGAGGATCTCAAGAAATATATTATTCAATTGATTGCCATGATTCTCACCACCTCTTCGCCTCCGTCGCCCTCCGCAACAAATCCTACTGCATCCTCAACAAACAATACACCAAAGAAGAATACGAAGAACTAGTCCCTAAGATAATACAACACATGAATGATATGCCCTACATAGACAGTAAAGGTAGAATATATAAATATGGAGAG
>Ga0172379_10002998_pt1 | contig 28096 bp, 33 predicted proteins | sample GrowelOW334metaG_FD_119756 | JGI IMG/M metagenome (GOLD analysis project Ga0172379, IMG submission 119756) | Groundwater microbial communities from an aquifer near a municipal landfill in Southern Ontario, Canada - Groundwater well OW334 metaG | ecosystem: Environmental > Aquatic > Deep...
ATTGTCGAAAGGCGGTGGGCAATAACGATAACCGTACGCCCATGCATAAGTGTGGAAAGTGCATCTTGAATGAGCGCTTCTGATTCCGAATCCAAACTTGATGTTGCTTCATCAAGTACGAGAATCGGTGCGTCCTTAAGAATTGCCCGAGCAATGGCCACACGTTGACGTTCACCCCCTGAAAGCTTAATGCCCCGCTCCCCAACATACGTGTCGTAGCCATTTGGAAGTGAAGCGATAAATTCATGGCAGTGCGCTTGTTGTGCAGCATGTATAATCTCCTCTTCTGTTGCGGAAGGTTTTCCGTATGCGATATTTTCTCGGAGCGTTCTATGAAAAAGAAGTGGTTCTTGTGGTACAAAAGCTATGGCACTGCGTAAACTTTCTTGCTTCACTTGTTTAATATTTTGTTCGTCAATAAAAATTTGCCCGGCTGTAGGGTCATATAATCGAAGCAATAGTCGCACTAAGGTAGTTTTTCCAGATCCTGATACGCCTACGAGAGCCACTTTTTCACCGCCATTAATGTTAAAGGAAAAATCTTTAAAAATTTCTCGAGTTTCTTTAAAGTTAAAATCAATGTTTTTAAAAGCTATTTCTCCCGCTGTGATGTGTAGTAATTTTGCATTCGGTACATCAGTAATTTCATGAGGTAGTTCAAGTATATCTATCATTTCAGCTGCATCTGCAGCAACGTCATACAATCTGCGTAATTCACGATGTATGCTGCTTGTACGTTGAATAATCCCCGTTACATAAAGCTGAATAAGCGCAAAATCACCGACAGTTACCAAACCTTGTTTCCATAAAAAGAAAGTTGCAAACAGAAGGGCAATATTAGCAACGATGATGATTAATCCCTGAAGAGCAAAAAAGAGATTATTAACATTCCAATTTTTTAATACTGCTCGTCGCCACGAATTTACTACTGAAGAGAATTGATTAAACTCGTTAGCAATATTTGCAAAGACTGTAATTGTTAAATGGTTAGAGGCTGTATCTGAAATATGTGCAGACACCTGGCTATCACAACGCACCATCTCTTTTCTCAAAGGATATGCGATAGACTGCATCTTTATTTGCAGTAGAACGACCAATATTGCCCACACCGCCATTCCAGCACCGAGTAATGGATGGCGAATAAAAAGTACAGCAATGGCCCCAACAATGAAGAGCGCCGTTGGAACAAGTCCTATTATGAAGGCGTCCTCAAAGGGTTCAAATGCACGACCAAAACGGTTTACGCGTTTAGTCAAAGCGCCTACAAACGATGATGTAAAAAAGTGATACGAATGCCCCAATAAATATTGATAAGCTTGAGTCATTAAATTCGCCATTATTTTTGATTGATGAAAAGAAAGTATAAGCATACGAACCTGTGTCGCAACCCATTCAACAAAAAGAGAAACTGCAATTGGTAAAATAATTCCAACAATCATTAAAAAAGTCAAAGCATCCTGTTGCTCAACAAGTACGTTAAAAAAATCTTTAAAAAAGATCGGGTATGCAAGAGCAGCCACCTGGGCAATAATTGTTGTTACAAAAGCTAAAGAAAAAAGCCAGGGCTGATGGTGTGCTGCTTTTCCGTATACTCGTAGCGCCTGCGACACATGGTTCTTTTTCTCAGTTTTCTTTTCCGTCATTGTTCTCCTGTTAAGTATACAACTCCACAATACCTTTTTCTAAAAGTAGTGTTATTAATTCTTTAACATGATCTTCATCAAGAGCGGGTTTAGACAGAGATACCAGCCGTTCAATGTTGATTGGTTCACTGGAATTCCATAACGTTGAAAAAAAATGAAATGTTGATTTTGCAAATGTATATTTTTTTTCAAAAACTGAAAAAAATACACTTTCGCCGGTTTGAAAAATTTCTGGTCGATGAAAAAAGCTTAATGCAATCTTTGAATTAACGTCAAATTCACGTTGAACACCAAAAAGACCATATGGTAACGAATGGCGTACCCGCGGAGAAAATAACGATCCGTAGTGTTTCCTGAAGCTTTCGTTGGTGTATTCTTTTGTTTTATTTTTTAAAATTTCTAAAAAACTTTCTGCGTCTAAGTTTGCTGTTTTGCCATTCAATACATTACTTCTAAATTGTTCGTCTTCCTTGCATAGGTCAAGAATATATTTAAAATAGTCAATCCAAGTCCTCTGGGGAATTCCAAAAGTTAAATGACATGAGTACGATGAAGTGGTAAATGCTTTATGCCACCATCCGCGCGGAATATACATAGACTGACCTTGCTTAAACGTTCCAGACCAGGTTACTGACTGCGGAGGTTTAAGATTTTGATCCAAGTCATCATATAAAGGATACTTTCTAGTAGGCGGTCGTATTTCCCACTCCTTTTCGCCAAAAATTTGTAAAATAACCACATCATGATCATCCCAATGAATATCAAATCCAGAAGAGTTTAGACCACCAATATAGCAATTAACTTGAACTTTTTCATTAAAAATTGATGAGAATTCACCCGCCACACGATTAATCGATGGGATATATTCTTGGATTGAGTCTATCACCAGTACCCCGCCCTTTTTTAAAAATCCTGAAAGCAGAGTTGGGGAAATGTAGTTAGTTGCTTCCCTCCTGCGAGACTCTTTAATGGTGTACTGAGATTCAGGAATTATTTCATTATTTAGTGATACCCTTACTTGCGGAGATTTTAGATTTGAATATGTCAGTACGTCATTAATATCTTTCCAAGAAAGAATCTTAGAGAAATCGCATGGACTTGATGAGCGGAGGAATTGTTCTCCTGAATACTCTTCTAAAAATTTTTCTTTTGGGATTTGTGTAAAAATATCTCCCCAAATATCTTGTTGCATAGTTTTTAGTATTAGGAAGCACGCTTAGTGCTTCCTAAGAAAGATAAATTATCCTCCACTATCGTTCGCATCTCCACCCCCTGTACCGCTATCAGATAGTGATAAAGAGTCTCTGGTTCGTGAACGAATCACATCATCTTCACTAATAAAAAGTAAAGTTGATTTTTCCTTTCCGAAATTTGCCATACGCTCCATCCATTTTAGTGATTAATACTTCTTTGAAAAACACGCCTGTTTGTTGATCTATGTGCCTCCAATCACAGGCGTAATAATTTTCTCTTCTAGAGAATCGTTGGCAAGAGTCAACAATAAGTTCTTATAATGACCCCATCTGAGGATAAAATTTTGGAAAAAAAGCTTATATTTCAATAGATTTTAGGGATTAAGAAAAAATATTATCAAAATCTTAAAAAATCAACGCTGACTGTTTAGGATCACCAACACCCACAACAAAGGAAATGCAGTTATTCGGGTTGGCTGACATTTTTCCTCCCCCACCCGCTGTCTTCCTTAAAGAACTATTTCCGGAAATTGCTGTATTATACAAATCATATTATATGTCCAATACTTACATCTTTTTAAGGCATGCAGAAACTAAGAAAGATCCAAACAGGCCAGCAGTTGAGTGGGTTCTTGCAGAAGATGCCTTATTAGCATTACAAAAACATATAGACGCTGAGATCTTCAGCGAGGTTGAGGTAATTGTGACATCTACTGAAGAAAAGGCATTTGCCACTGCACGGCCTATTATTGCGACTTTGGATGATATTCCTGTATTGCGCGAAAGTCAATTTAACGAAGTTAAGCGCGGTGATGCCTTTTTAACTGACGAAGAATTTCTTACACAAAAGAAAGACCAACTTACTCATCTTGATAGGCCCATAGGTGGTCCAGAGTCTGGTGAGGAAGCTCTGCAAAGATTTAAAGACGGACTCCGTGAATTAGAGGGGCAATATCAAAATAAGACTATTTTGATTGTTTCTCACGGCACTATTCTCTCGCTTTATTTCGCAGAGTTGCTCAAAAAGTTATCTGAAGTGTTTGACCGATGGGAACAGCTTGAATTTTGCGCTGTAGGGATCGTAAAAGATAACCAAGTGGTGCAAGATATTGTGTAATCCAATAATTTGATTCGAGGCTTGTCCCAATTTTTATATTATTGTCGTACTAAAAAATGCACAATGGAGCGGCTAGTGTCTTTGAGAATTTCAATTACTGCCGTTGGTTTAACGGTGAACTGGTCAAGATTTTCAACCGATACTTCAACCCATTGAGCCGGGAGGTCTCCAGAGAATGGTTCATGGGTTTCATACACAAAGCATATCTCCTGAACACTTTTTTGTGCCGAAGAGTAAAAATTTTCAATGACACCACGAAAATCTAATTGCTCTACGGACTTACCCAATTCTTCATACACCTCTCTTACCGCTGCTTCGTACGAGGTTTCTCCCAATTTCACACGACCGCCAGTCAAAAAAATATATTCTTCAGAGTGTTTTTCAAAGAGGTATCCTTTTGTCCCTTTGATTAAAATTGCTACACGGATATTTACAATACAATCGTGAAATTCAATAGTTAAATCCATAGATGCTTTTGTTAAAAATTTTCAGCCATTTATCACAAGTTAGCAATTCCATAAATGCGGTCGAGGATTTTTTCGGAGAGGGCGCGGAAGTGGGCAATGTCGCCCTTGTCGTATGGTTCAAACTCGGAAAGAAAGAACGGCTTACCAAACGTGATGGTTGTACGGCGTGATCGTGCCCAAAACTCTTCTTCTTTGAGGTTCTTAATGCCGCCAATATGCACAGGTACAATGAGCGCGCCGGTTTGCTCTGCAAGGAAGGTTATACCGCCTCGGGCCTCTCCACGGTCGCTTTCTCTTTGGATTTTTCCTTCAGGGAAAATACAAAGACTCTTCCCTGCTTTTAGAAATTTTATATGCTGTGCCAAGGTTGTGTCGTAATCGGCGTGTCCGGGATTGGCGACTATTCCACCCCAGGCAAAGAAAAATAACTCTCCATAGAGAAACTTCTGCCACATTGAGGCAACTTCATTTTTATATTTCCTCCCGCTTCTCACCATGTAAAACATCGGAGCTAAGTTTGAAAATGGGCTAATACCCGGCAAGAAAATAATTGGATCAAAAGTACTCTCATGGTTCATCGCAAAAATAACCCCTACCTTTTGTTTACGCTGTATGCGCTCGGCTTCACGTACGAATTCCCTCCCCCGTATCTTTCGATTGAGAAGAAACCCAATAAGCATCGCTTCAGGAATGCGCGCAAGCAACTGTAAAATCCACGTGATTGTTGTTTGAAAAAACATAGCTCTTCGCTCTTTTTAGAGCAATTTTTCTAAATATATCAATATAAAAATACGTTATAAGTATATAACATGTTCCTATCGTGGATCTGCCAAATGTGCGCAATCATTCCATACAAGCATGCGCCAACCTTTTTCTTCAGTGTATTCAGCGATACTGATTCCTGTCGTGCGCATATCAAGATTGAAAAAAAGATCTTTAAACATTGCAGGCGTAAGGCGTTCTCTGAATACGATAAGCCCGAGGAGCATGCGTAGCGTTGCGCTATGTGTCACGACACTGATACATTCTTCTGGTCTTTGGCGGAGTGTTTCTAAGACTTTCTCGGCTCTACTTTTTAAATCGGCGTATGTTTCGTGCCCCATCTCTTTAGCAATCGCAGCGCCATCAGGCGCTTCAAGGTGAAGCCACCAGGCGTCAAGCTCCTCTTTTGTTCCTGCATCAGCATAATATTTTCCATGAAGATGGTCACCTCGGCTTAATTCGTTTAGTTCCGGTAAAATAGTGAGCGGAATGTCTTTTTTTTCAGCGATAAGCGTGGCGGTTTCCTTTGCGCGCGTGAAATTGCCTGAAAACACCATTTCTATAGGTGTTGCTTCCAAACGGCGCACTAAAAATTCTGCATCGCCTTTTCCGTCTGCGTTGAGAGGTTCCTGCGCTGAGGGAATAAAACGTTTTGTGTTGCCATCTGTTTTACCGTGTCGAGCAAAATATATACGCATATACTTTAAAAATTATCTTTATCGGTGTTTCAATACTACAAGCACAGAATTACCAAGCAAAAGTCGCGGATCTCTTGCCCGACTAAATTCGTTCGTAATATGGGCAACTCGGTTAGCTGGGTACTCAGATGTTCTGACCATTTCAAAAAAGGTATCGATGGCTATTTTGTCTTCAGGACTAAGTGATACAATGTAACGTATTGCTTCATGCACCGTGCGCATAACCTCTTTAATATCTCCTTCGGAAAGAGCTTGCGCTAAATACTTATCGAAATTATTTTCTAAAATAAACGCATCAATCGCCTCATCGTGGAGTCCAATGATGCGTTTAGCTTCTCGATGGATAAGGCTTTTTTGAGAAAATGAGTCTTTTGAGTCAAGTTTTGGACGCTCAGGAATTACTTCATCATCAAGCCATGAGAGGAAAGATAGCCCTGTTGCAATACCAACTGGGCGACTTTGAACCGGATCAACTTCAAGACCTGATTTTTCCCACATCGTGCTCCAGTCATCAATAATCAGCTTACTCTCGTGTGAAGATGTTCTTTTTTCTTCTACGTAGTCAAAATCACATAAGTCGAGCTTGTACATGCTCGGAATAATATAAATTGCTTTACCATTTTTTTGCAACACTCGCGCGGTCTCGTCAAAAGCTTTTTGAGGTTCTGGTACGTGTTCAATAACGTCGGCACACACAATACACTCAACTTCCCCATTGGGAAACGGCAAATCTTCAGCACTAGCAACTAATCCGTTTACCTCGTTATAAATATATTCCTCAGAAACGCCGAGTTTTCGTGCAGAATTTGGATCAAAATACTCGCCAGTGAGATCAATGGCGCCGTAAGTAATACCATATTTCTCAAGTTGATATCGGAGCGAGCCTTCCATGCGCAAGATGCCGGATACGTTTCCGCCAATATCAACAACACTGCCAATCTTCATTTCTTGTGCTAAATGTGCGAGGAGCGCATTTTTATACTTTGTGTATGGAGCACCGAGAGTACGCATAATATAATTACGCGCATATGATTCGTCATAAAAGCCTAACGGCACTTTACTGCGGAGTTGCTGAGGTGCTTTTTCTGGGGTGTTCATAAAAAATACTGCGAGTACTCTAAAGCATCGCAGCTCTTACGTAATATTCTATCATATAAAAAGACATCTTGTCAATAGATGCAATTACCCTCTTCCGAGGAAGTAGATGGTAACGAGAGGAGCGAGGAGCCAGAGGAAGAATGATTCGCTACTTGCAAAGAGCGCTTTGGTTGGTGCGCTAATAGAATAGATTTGTTCAACTGGCAAAATGTGGATGCTCACTGCAATTAACACTCCAGCGGTGACCCCCGAAAGTATGGCTATATTAAAAAACCCAACACCACCTTCAGCCACAAATGCTGAAAGACCGGAAAAGGCAATCATGCCAGCCGCCACAAGCACGGCAAAAAGCAGTATGTGCATGAGTGGTGTAGTGAGAATATCAGTGTACGGAAAGGCAACATACAGAGGAATGGCGGCGTATATACCGGCAAGCAACGACACGATACGACTTCGCCCCGTATAAAAAGCAAAAACGGCCACGACAGCCGCCACAATAATAAATGCAAAGAAGTCAGTCGAGAAATTGATGACTTGTTCAGTCACGGTTTGCAATGTTCCGCCTACGTCAATATCTGTGCCATTCACACAAATAATATACCACAGGTAGGAATCAGTGAAGAGTAATCAGTAATGAGTCAACAAGAAATTTTATGAAAGCTTCAGGCTGATCACTGATTGCTCTTCACTGTTTAAATCCCCTCTTCTTTGAGTTTTTCAAGAATTTTCTTAGCTTCTCTAGAAAATATCGAACTCTGTTTTCTTGACTACTGACTTTGTGCTGCCTTGAAAGCCGCGCGTATCGCTTTCATGTTGTCATCTAATAAATGTTCCTCGATATATTCGGATACGGCGTCAGGTTTTACAAACTGAAATTCGCTGTTTTCTTCGTTTAAAATTGTCGGATCATTAGATACATCGACATAAAAACAATGGGTTTGCATAAATCCGCCTTCGATAGGATACGTAAGTGTCGTCTTTGTAGGAATAACTGTAACCGTGTCCAAATCTAACTCTTCTTTGAGCTCTCTTGTTATCGCCTCTATGGGATTTTCACCTTCTTCTATTGCGCCGCCGGGTAAATGCCACATATTCGGAGCAATTTTTTTATATGCTGCGCGTTTACAAAGCAATACATTTTCATTTTCATCAAAAACAACCGCCGCCGCATAATGTTTCTTCACATCTCCGCTCTTTTGGAAGACACATTCCACTTTTCGAGTAACCGACGGTATAAGATCAACATTGCTTTGATCAGAAAGCATAAAGTGTCGAGAGAGAAATGAGTTTGTCTTTTCCCTTTCGCTAAGTTTTTTAAAAACAATTTCAAACTGAATTCCTAACGAATCAGAAACCATTTCGAGATACTGATCTGGTGCAAGAATGGAGCTACCACTAGAAATTAAGTATGCTTCATCTGATTCCTTCCAGTTAGGATCATCCATTTGTGAAAGGCCACTTTGATAATCACTCCAAAACGAACGAAAGTGAAGTAAAAGCTCTGCTGCTGAAGAGAAAGGTATATACACAGAGCCGTTTCCTATTGGTGGTAAGAAATCGTTCTTCATTCTTACCGTTTCCATTTCAGGTCCCCAAAGCGGTAATTTTCTAAAACTAATTCTGAACCATTCATAAAACTTCATTGCGAGCGGAGTTCTGATTTTTAAAGTAACATTATGGTCTGATTCTGGTGCGGCAAAATCTCGTATAAAAATTACCCCACCCCTTTTTAGAACTCGAGAAACTTCTTGCAGCGCCTTAACAAAGGCATCGAAACCATTTTCATGGTACGAATATATTTCGTGTAATATTGACGAGAAAATTATTGCGTCTACTGATCCATCCGCAAAGGGTAAATCAGTGGCGTTTGCATTAATGACCTCTGCTCTAAACTGATTTCGTTTTATACGAGCTCGAGTTGTTTCGATGGCGATTTCAGAAATATCAAGACCAATTATGTTTACGGAATCTCCAAATAGCTCGTATAATCCACATATTTCTTCACCTTGACCAATCCCTACAGATACAATCGTTGCTTCATCTTGTACGAACTGAACCAAAGGAGATAGACGCTCCATCATTGAAACGGTACTTTCAGGGCGTGTATCATTGATTGAATTTAGGTAGCGCTCACCGGCACGATCAAGATGCTCTTGAATTGAACTGTTCTGAGATTCCTCCACAGCACTCTCATCGGTTTGCGACATTAGAGACTATACTAGTTTAACTATAATTTTTAGTCAATCTTCACGAGGAGAATCAAAATCTTGAAAAATACTTCCCAAAATAATTTCTTGAATTTTCCCTCTAATTTGAACACTAACGCATGTTTCCACCTCTTCACCTATTAACTGAGCAATGAGAGGAGCTGTATATGAAACTATCGGAGGATCAACACTTAGGTTAGAATCTTCAAAGCCACCGACCTTTACTCTCTTTTCTTCCCCGTCAATATCCAGAACTGCAATGTGCCCGATTTGAAGTGTCTGTGTGTCTAGTGGCGGTTCACGCACCACGACCGCTTTCTCAATTTTTTGTGATAGTTGCTCAATCTGACCGATTAATGAATCCTCTTCTCTTACAAGTTGCTCAAAAGAAAAATTGTCGTGCCACTGATTGCCACCTGTTTCGGCAGCATCTCCTTTTTGAGCTTGCACTTCTCTTAACTTTTTAAAAAGCTTCAACTTTTCATTTTGAATTCTATAAAAGCCCCCCTCGGGTAAAAAGTAATTTTTTAGAATTTTCCATAAATATATTCTAAATCTCCACAAACTGACCGTTAACCACTATTCACTAAATCCCCTCTTCTTTTAGTTTTTCAAGAATTTTCTTAGCATCGCGAGAAAGTTTTTGTGGAAGTTCTACCTTAACGCGAATTAAGAGATCTCCACGGCGCGAGCTGTCCGCTCCACCCATCGGTACACCCTTTCCCTTAACGCGAAGAATTTCATCAGTTGAGCGAAGGGAAGGAACTTTAACGGTAATAGTGCCATCAAGGGTTTCAAGCTTATATTCAGCACCCATCAAAGCGTCAGTTACCTTAATTGGCAAATCAGTGACCAAATTAAAGCCTTCCTTTCTGAATCGTGGATGCGGTTTTACATGAATCTTTATATACAAATCGGCAGTCTGACCACCTGCAATGGCTTCGCCCATACCGCTCATGCGAATCACTTGCCCATTATCAATGCCAGCAGGAATGGTGACTGCTATTTCTTCTCCACGCCTTTCTACGCCAGAGCCATGGCACTGTTTACAGGGCTTTTCAGGAACGGAGCGACGGCCGTGGCAGGTAGCGCAGGTACGTGCTGTTTGGAATACACCGAATGGAGAGCGTTGCGACTCAACTACTTGCCCTTTACCGTTACAGGTTACACAGGTTTTAGTTCCAGTGCCTGGCTCTCCCCCGCTTCCAGTACACACATTACACAAACTATCTTTTGTAACAATCACGTTATGCGTTGAACCAAACACACCCTCGTTAAAAGGAATCTCAATGTCAATAGAAATGTCGCGACCACGGCGCGCTCTCCCACCCCCACCACCAAACATATCGGTAAAACCGCCGAACAAATCATCGAAGTTAATGTCGAACCCGCCTTGGCCGTTAAACTGCGAAAAGTCGAAACCTTCAAAACCTTGCCCAGCGCCTGGAGCGCCACCAGTGAACACGCGACCGTATGAGTCGTACTCAGCACGCTTTTTATCGTCTGAGAGCACTGTGTACGCCTCTGAGGCCTCTTTAAACTTCGCTTCATCCCCATCTTTCTTGTCGGGGTGGTACTTATGCGCAAGCTTCCGAAACGCCTTTTTAATGTCGTCCTTTGTCGCTTTTTTATCAACGCCGAGAATAGTGTAATAGTCTTTGGACATAGGAAGTCTTTAATGTTTAGAGTATAGCGTTTAGCGATTAGTGTCCACCCCTCACTTTTAGCCTCATTTACTAGCGAAACGTTACTTTAAGTTGAGCCCTCGCTCCTCCAACGTCATGTTCTGGGTATTCTATTTCTGACTCATATTCAGTTGCCCCACGAGGGATACGAACAACTACCGAGCCACGATGAGTAGCGCGGGAAATGTCACCATCAAAATCGGTTATCTTCAATCTTGTTTGGTGAGAAAATTTTAGCCGACGCCCCATAATTTTTTTAATGTCTAGCATCACTGCGCCATAAGGCCACTCTTTAGTTACTACAGTTACTCCTTCCACCGATTTTTCTACTGACTTGTGTTTTTCTTGAGAGCTGAACATCTTATTTTTTTCCTTCGTCTTCTGATTCTACGTCAGTTACGTTCTCAGCGCCATTTTGGGCTTGCTCATTACTGTTGACTGGTGGCTCTTCGCTAGATTGGTTCAGGTATGAACCAATCTTCTGCATTTCAGTAGAAAGACTTTGGATAGCTGAAGTAATTTCTTCTTTGGTTCCTTTTTCTTTCTTTTCTTTCACCGTGTTTGCATGCTCTTGAACACCCTTCGCAACATCTTCAGGGATTTTATCTTTATGATCAAGAAGAGATTTTTCAGCGGTATATACCATTTGATCAGCGAGGTTTTTAGCTTCAATGAGTTCACGCGCCTCTTTATCCTGGTCAGCATACGCCTCAGCGTCCTTCTGCATTTTTTCAATGTCGGCGTCTGAAAGACCGCCCGATGCCTCGATACGGATAGACTGCGTCTTACCGCTCGCTTTGTCTTTTGCGGTTACATTAAGAATTCCGTTTGCATCAACATCGAAGGAAACTTCTACCTGTGGCATACCGCGAGGCGCTGGTGGAATACCGTCCAAAACAAATCGTCCGAGTGACTTATTGTCGGCAGCCATCGCACGCTCACCCTGCACTACATGAATTTCTACCGAAGTTTGGTTGTCGGCAGCGGTTGAAAACACCTGTTCGCGGCTGGTAGGAATAGTGGTGTTTCTCTCGATAATTTTTGTCGCCACATTACCCATAGTTTCGATACCAAGCGAGAGCGGAATCACATCGAGCAAGAGTACGTCTTTCACGTCGCCCTGCATAATGCCGGCCTGAATGGCTGCGCCAAGCGCCACCACTTCATCCGGATTGATTGAACGATTTGGTTCTTTACCGAACAATTCTTTCACAGCACTCTGAATAAGTGGCATGCGTGTCTGACCACCCACCAAGACAATTTCTTCAATGTCAGATGGTTTGAATTTTGCTTGTTCAAGGACCTGTTTAGTAATGTCGATAGAGCGATCAATGTATTCTTTTGCAAGTTCTTCAAGTTTGGCACGATTCATCTTCATCATGAGGTGCTGTGCGCCCGAATCATTAGATGCAATGAACGGGATGTTGATTTCGGTTTCAGAAGTTGAAGAAAGTTCGTGCTTTGCTTTTTCAGCGGCTTCATCTAATCGCTGTAAGGCAAGAGGATCTTTAGACACATCAATACCTGACTGCTTTTTAAATTCTTCGGCAATCCAGCGAACAATCTTTTGGTCAATGTCGCGCCCACCCATGTGGCTATCGCCACCGGTTGATTTCACTTCAATAACATCGTCACCCACTTCGAGTACCGAGACGTCGAACGTACCGCCACCGAAGTCGAATACCACTATCTGTTCATTTTTTCGTTTATTAAATCCATAGGCAAGAGCGGCTGCGGTAGGTTCATTAATGATGCGCATCACCTCAAGGCCAGCAATTTTACCAGCGTCTTTGGTTGCCTTTCGCTGTGCATCGTCAAAATATGCAGGCACCGTGATGATGGCTTGGGTAATTGGCTCGCCAATTTTTGCTTCAGCGTCACTTTTGATTTTCTGAAGAATCATGGCCGAAACTTCTTCTGGTCGATACTCTTTATCGCCAAGTTTTACCAACACACCTCCATCAGGACCTTCTTTTGTCTCATAGGGAAGCACGTCTTTATCTTTTTGAACCACAGCGTCTTTGAACTTGTGGCCCATAAAGCGTTTAACGCCATAAATGGTATTGGTCGGATTGGTGACCGCCTGTCTTTTTGCAACTAATCCAACAAGACGTTCCTGTGCTTTAGAAATTGCTACGACTGATGGCGTCGTGCGGTTTCCTTCTGCATTTTCAAGAACGCTTGGCTCTCCACCTTCGATAAGTGCGAAGGCAGAGTTTGTTGTACCAAGATCAATACCAAGAATTTTTCCCATAGTTGTTTAAGGCTAATTATTAAATTTATTCACCGCCACGCGTGCGGGGCGAATGACCGTGTCTCCTTTGGCGTACCCGCTCTGAAACACGTCAGCTACCCTATTATCCTTCGCTGCCTCCAATGTTGCAAGTGTCTGCATTGGCTCGTGTTTATTTGGATCAAACTCATCACCTCTCTCAGGTACAAAGCGCGTAATGCCATGCTCTTTTAACGCACCCTCAAGCTGGAGTATCACTTGCTCGATACCTTTTTGTACGCTTTCAGTACCTGTCTCAGCATTTTTATACGCCGCTTCGAGCGAATCAAACACCGGAACAATGCTTCGTGCAAAGGCAAGTATTCCCATGTTCGCCGCATCGCTCCCAGATTCACGTGCACGTTTTGAAAGGTTCACGTAATCAGCTTTCGTGCGTTGCCACCCAGTGAGGTATTCCTGAGCTTCTTTGCGCGCCTGATCTCTCTCTGCTCTCAATTTCTTGAGTTTTTGTGTTGAAGTATGCGCATCGCCCTCCTCGTCTGGCTCTACTACTACGTCATCATCGACATCAATCATGTTGTTGTATTTTGAATGAAAATGACCCTAAAGTCAAAACCCGCCAAAAAACTGGTTTTGGTCTATTTCAATAAATACGCCTTTTATTCCGGAACGCCATCAATATTTTTGACTACCTGTAACGCAGTATCAGCTTGTTTTTTTGCATCTAAAAACGCATCTTCTGTTTTCGAAAGAGCATCCAACATCTTATTTAGATGCGCCAAAGCAGATTGATATTGCAAACGTAACAAATATTGACGCTGCTCAGGAAGTTTTGAAAAATTTTCTGAATGAAAAATATATGTTCGAAGTCCGAGGAATGTATGTTCAGCTGCGCGATAAAGTACTCCAGCGTTTTCATGCTGAATACGCAATCTCTCAAACGTATCGTTTGCTTGGGTAAGCTCGTGTTCACTTCGAGCTCTAGCTAAGTGTATGATTTTGGGCGCAGACTCCATTAAGTAACATTATATCATTTTTTTAAAGAAAAGTCAATCAACACAAAACCCCGTCTTTCGACGGGTTTTTGTGTATTCCTAGCGTTCTAACCACTTTCCGTAAACTAGCGTTTACTCCACTGTGGTCGCTTGCGGGCTTTCTTGAGGCCCGGCTTCTTTCGCTCTTTAGTGCGTGGATCACGCTTCAAAAAGCCACTCTTCTTCAAACTTCCGCGAAGCTCGAGATTGAACTCAATAAGTCCACGGGCAATACCATGACGAATCGATTCAGCCTGAGCTACTACTCCACCTCCGCGAGCGATAGCAGTTACGGTAAATTCTTGTTCCAAATCTTTAAAGGGTGCGGCAACGATTTGTTGCATTTCCTTTGTTGGAAAGTACTCAGAATACTCTTTTCCGTTTACCGTAATTGAACGCTTTGAAGCAGGTGTGATGCGCACACGTGCAGCTGCAGTTTTACGTCGTCCTACCGTTTCAATGTATTTTGTATCTGCCATATTTATTCAACTACTTCTAAACGCTTGAGCATCTCATTGCGAAGCTTGTTGTTAGGGATCATACCCTTCACCGCACGCTTCACCACTTCGCCAATACCATGACGTGCTCTCAATTCGCCAATGCTTTCAATCACTAAGTTACCTGAGTAACCGCTCGCTCGTTTGTAACGATTTTTTTCAGAAGCGCGCTTTTCGGTGATTACCAATCCGCCCGCGTTCTCAATTCTTACCTTACTTCCAAGCTTGCGATGCTTTTCAAAGGAAGGCATGTCCTTTTCCATCAAAAGGTGTGCTGCTCGAGAAGCTACACGGCCGAGCTTCTTTCCTTTTGCGTCAATGATGTGTGTCTGTAGATCCACCCCATTAGAAACTGAGATTACCTTTTTTGTTTGTGTCTTTGTATTTTCTTCCATATATTTTCTACAGTTCTAACGGGGCACGTATTATATAAATTCAATTACTGCGCTCGGTGCACCGTCTGAACGCTTCTTGTGTACCTTGGTGATGCGTGTGTATCCGCCAGCGCGCTCTTTAAAGCGAGGTGACAAATCATCAACCAACTTCTTTACTACATCAGGCCGACCGCCCATTTTTGATGCGATATCCCTGCGCGCTGCAACGGTACCTGTCTTACCACGAGTGATAAGCTTTTCAACGAATGGACGCACTTCCTTTGCACGTGCCTCGGTAGTAAGAATCCTTCCGCGCAAAATAAGACCTTCAGCAAGGGAGCGCACAAAAGCTTCACGCTGATCGCGTTTTCGTCCAAATGTTCGTTTACTCTTGCTGTGGTTCATATAATTCTTTTTATCTACACTTAGGCTTCCTTGAGGCTGAGACCCAATTTCTTGAGTTCACTCTTTATCTCATTTACTCCTGCCTGGCCCAAGCCTTCAAGAGCGAGAATATCATCTTCTGTCTTTCTTACCAAACCGCCGACAGTTCGAATTGACGCACCGACAATTGCATTAGCGGTACGCGTTGACAATCCTTCAAGAGACTCAATGCGTGTCTTCATGACATCCTCTGCGTTAAGCGCGTCTTCTTCAGGTGTGTTCATCGGCATTGCAGGCGCCTCAATGATCTCTTCCTCACGGAAACCAACCACTGCTTTGAGCTGTTGGATCATGATAGTAACAGAACGCTCTAGAGCTTCGCGTGGCGATACAGTACCATCAGTTTCAATAGTCATGCGCAAACGGTTAAAGTCAGTTCTGTCTCCAACACGCATATCTTCTACTTCGTAGTTGATTCGGCGAATTGGTGTAAATGTTGCATCAAGAGCAATAGTGCCAACTTCAACACGCTCTTTCTGAATCGCTTCTTTAGGAAGGTAACCCAATCCGTGTTGTACCGTCATCTCGATAGCAAGAGTGGCATTTTTGTCAGTAAGTTCAGCAATGTGAAGCTCTGGGTTAAGGATTTCAATCTGTCCTGGAGCAACAATATCGCCAGCAGTAACTGAGTGCGCACCCTTTACGTTCAATGTAATTACATGACTTTCGCCATCAGTAATAGACACGCGAACCTGTTTAAGGTTAAGAATGATAGCAATGACGTCTTCTTTTACGCCGCTGATAGTTGAAAATTCATGAGAAACGCCATCAATTTTGATTGCGGTAATAGCTCCTCCTGGAATAGAAGAAAGGATTACGCGACGAAGCGAGTTTCCAAGTGTGTAACCGTAGCCCGGGTAAAGACCGTCGATTTCATAAACTCCAGTGTTTCCCTCTTCGGAAACAACACGTGGCTTTGATGGTAGTTGTATAGCGTAATCCATAACTCAATCGTTTAACTAAATGCTAATTCTAATAATTATCGCGTGTAATACTCGAACACCGCACGAATATCCACTGGTGCGTCCTGACCCTCAAGCGTCGGCTTTGTTTTCAACATACCCGTTAATGCTTTCGTGTTGAACTGAACCCATGCTGGTGACTTGTACTCCTGTAGTCTGTCCGTCAAAGATTCAAAGAGAACACTTGAGCGACTACCTTCGCGCACGGCAATTTTGTCAGTCGTTTTTACATGGTATGACGGGATCGTGACGCGACGTCCGTTAACCGTAATGTGTCCATGAGAAACCATCTGGCGCGCCATGCGACGAGTTTTAGAAAGACCCATACGGTACGCAACGCTATCAAGACGCTCCTCAAGACTCTGGAAAAGAGTTTCCTGCGGATTAACGTGATTTTGAAGCGCTTTCTTTACATAGTTTGAGAACTGCTTTTCAGTAAGGCCATAGAGAAGGCGAAGCTTCTGCTTTTCAATAAGCTGTTTCTGGAATTCTGATCCACCACGCTTTGGGCGTTTACCGGCGGCGCGCTTGCTCGCTGAAATTTGGAATGCCTGTGTCTGGCATTTCTCAAAAATAGGAGAGCCTAATCGTTTACAAATTTTGTATTTTGGTCCTAGTTTCATATAAATACTATACGCGGCGAGGCTTACGCTGACGCGGGCCATTATGTGGTACTGGAGTTACATCGTGAATCCCAACGAGCTGAACACCCTTACCAGCAAACGCACGGAGTGCAGATTCGCGGCCTGGGCCAACGCCCTTAACAAAAACAGTCGCTTCCTTTACGCCCATTGTGATTGCCTTGTCGCCAATCAACTCGCCCACCTTAGCAGCTGCAAAGGGTGTCCCTTTTCTGGTTCCTGAAAAACCAAGAGCCCCTGAAGAAGACCATGTCATAACGCCACCCGTGCTGTCAGCAAGAGAAAGCTTCGTGTTGTTAAAGGTTGCTTCAATATGAAGCTGCGCTTTTTCAGCTCGTTTCTTAGGAATCTTCGCCAGAGCGCGGTTTCGCTTTCCGCTATCTGCCGAACCTCCTGAAATTTTTGATACTCGTCTTTTACCCATATATTAAGTCTTCTCAAGCTTACGTTTACCGCTGGTCATGGTCTTTCTCACGTTTCCACGACTGGTGCGTGAGTTTGTTTTTGTGCGCTGTCCGCGAACAGGAAGGTTCTTAGCGTGGCGACTACCGCGGTAAGACTTAATGTCTTTCAATCGCTTTACGTTTCCAGCAATATCACGGCGGAGGTCACCCTCAATCGTGTACGCCTCAACAAGCTGACGAATGGTATTTTCTTCGTCTGAAGAAAGTTCAATCGCTTTTTTGTTTTCAGAAACCTTAGCTTCGGCAAGAATCTTCTTTGCTCGTGTTGGACCAATGCCGTAGACACTCGTTAACGAGAAGACGAGATGTTTGTTATCAGGAAGTGTAATACCGGCTATACGCATAAATTATCGTTGTCGTGCTTTTCGACGAGGGTTCTTTTTATTAATACGGTACACTCGACCACGGCGACGGACCAACTGGTCCCCCGGCTCCTGGGCTTTTAGTGATGATCGTATTTTCATAAAAATTAAAATCGTCGGGTGATACGAGCTTTTCCACCGTAAGGCTCTAGTATGAGCGACACTTGGTCACCTACGAGAACCTTAATTCTGTGGAGCCGCATTTTCCCGGCTAAGTATGCCAAAACCTCGCTTCCGTCCTCCAAGCGAACACGAAAAAGCGTATTAGGGAGGGATTCGGTCACCACTCCCCTTGTTTCATCTTTATTCGTGTCACTCATTGGACTTTTTGCATCTCGCTTGTGGCCTTAATAAGATACCAGAAAACACCCTCATTCGTCAACAGGTAAGTAATAGAAACTCCTTATTCACCAAATTCAACGGTGAATTTGGATGGATTTTCTGGTAATGTTTGACGCCAAAATGGATAGACTGAAAGGTTGAGGTCCTTAATGCCTGGGTAGCGCACCAAGACAGACCCGACGCTTTTCTGGTCTTTCCCGGCAACCTCTCGCACGAATTTATCAGTATCAATTATTGACACAAGAGACGCGTCACCAGAAACCACCAAGGAAGCAAGTGCCCCTCCGCTTGTCTTTTCAATTTGAAGCATCAACTGATCGCGATTGGTGATTTTTAGAGGAGCATCGAAAGAAACTCCACCGGCGCTTGCAATGAGGGTTGCGAGCTGAGCATCACTGAAAACCGGTGCTGATGCAACTGCTTTTACCGTAATTTCCGCTCCAGAATCAACCGCACGGTCTGGCTGTTCAATGAATTCAACAGTGAGCGTATCGCTCAGGAAAAATTGATCTGCTAGTACTTTATCAGAAAGGCCTGCGCGCGCTGTTCGGTCAAGCTCTGATTTAAGTTCGTTAATTACTTGCGTGCGAATCGCCTCTTCAACTACCGCCTTTTGCCCCACAAACCCGCCAGTCATACTTGCGTTTGAACGTGCGTACATTGAATCAAACTGAGGGGAACCTGCGAGGCCAGGAATAGTGAATTTATTCGGAGCGATGTTGTAAGAATCACCAACCTCGTCGGCATACACGGTGGTTTCAATACTTCCAGGAACCTTCTTGCCTCCTGAGGTGGTATACCCAGGCACCGTCACAGGGCTCTTAATGCGATAAATGAGGCCGTTTTCCGCTTCAAAGCGGGTATTGGTGATGAGGCGCTGCGCCTGAGTGCTGTACTCATTGTAAATAGTAACCGTACCCTGTGCCCGATCTTCCACATGCTGGCTCGATGTTGATGGTACATTTTTTGAACGAGTTTCTTCAAACGAGACCGTTTGATAGGAAAGGTTTTCCCCATCGGGTGCAATTGCATACGTTTCAGCAACTGATACTGAAAATACATACGGCGTAAATGTGACCGTTGCGCGATGAAAGACCGTAGAAACAAGCGCAAATGCAGCGCCTATGACAAGGAGAACGGCGAGGGCAATGCCAAGCATTCCGAACATTCCAGATTTAGCGCGCGTACGTTTTGTGCGCAGAGGAAGTTTTGGGGATTCTTCTGATGGATGCGTGTCCTCATTCAAACGGGGGCGAATCGGCTTTGAACGAGCTGGCGGGACAATATCCTGGATTGATCTCTTTTCAGACATTGTGTTCACTATACCACCCTTCGTGGCTCAGGCTCACCTATCACCTCGCGAGCGCTCATGTGGAAAAAGATTGCCTCAAGAGCAAGGGATACATCAAATGAGCTTCCCTGCTCGGTATTTAGGAAATGCTGAAGCGTTGCCGGAGTGATAATGGTTGGAGAAAGACTCATTGATCCGCTCTTTTCAATCCCCTTTCGAATCCATCCGGCGGATTCATTGTCGCTCATGAGAAAGAGCGTTCGGGGAGTAGGGACCACGCTCCCGGCTTCTTTAAGCATGCTTTGTAGCTCTTCAAGCCACGGGCCAAACGCCTTCTCAAAATCAGCATCGAGAGACGCGGTATCTTCTGGGGCAAGCTGGCTTTTTTCCCAAAGAGTCAAGCGAGATCGTGTATCGCCAATACTCTTACCACCCAAAGCGCGCATGACTGTCCAGTATCCGGATGGAATTGATCCAAGAAATTGCAGCGCATCACCGTGCACAATACCAAGCTCGGTTACTTCCCCGCCAACATTCATAAAAATAAAACTAGATTCGTTCGTTATGGTCCTGAAAGACGCCGATGCAAGGAGCGGGAATGTATAGAAAGCAATTTTGCCTGCATCGATATGCACGCGCACATGGTCCGCAAATGCCTGATGCACTGCTTTAGGCATTTCACTTTCGTACAAATTCACGGCGATATCGCTTCCTGTAACTGGTGCGTGCAGCGCCGTTGGGTAGTTATTTACCTTAATGTGGAGCGCCGCTGCCTCTACATCGACGTTCCCAGCGCTTGGCAGCTTTTCGTTTTTATACTTTTCGATAAGCCGTTCAATGGTGTTCACTGAAATAGATGCTGGTTTTTCACTTTTTGACTTAACCGTTCGTATCGTTCCCGTATGCCATGGGGAAGAAACCACCACGTGCACCTTGGCATATGAGCCAGCGTATTCTTTTAAGAGTGTATCGAGGGCTGCGACGGTTTGTTTTTCAAGAGTCGCACGCACTTCCGAGGAGCCTGCGCCGACTGCCTGGCGCCTAACTTTTCCAAGAAACACTTCACCTTTTTCCGTGCGTCCCACAGCCGCGCCAACTGAGGCACTTCCAATATCAATAATTAAGAAATCTTTCGAATCTCTTTTTTTCACTACTCTTATTGTAGCGTACCTTTGTTTAACATTTGCTCAAGCGCAACTTGCTCAGTGAAAATCTCAGACTGCGTTTTTGCAATAATTTCTTTTTGCTTAGATGTAGTACGCAAACCCCACGCAGCTCCCAAAATTCCACTAAGAAAAACGATACCAGGAGCTACATAATTTGTATTTTCAGAACATACAGCAATAAAAACATCTGCAGTGCTTACTGATAAACCAAGGAGAGTTAAAGCCCTAATAAACAATACATACGATTGTGCCCGAGCCAGGCGGTTTTCTAGAATAAAAATAATATTATTTTTTATTCTTATTTGGCGATCTTTAGCCGCGTCTAGCTCCCTTTCTTCTAAGGTTGGCGAGTGCCTCTCTTGATGCGAATCCATTAAATGAATTATACCTTTTTCTAACTAGTTTGTCAAAACAGCCTTAACACGGCGAACACCGGCAGAACTTGCCTCTTCTTTAACGATTGTAAAGACACCTTTTATATCAGCGGTGCTTTCTACGTGTGGTCCCCCACAGAGTTCTTGCGAATACACCGTCCCGTCTGATGCTTTTACCGTGTATACATTCACCACATCCGGATATTTTTCCCAGAAGCTTCCCTCAACTCCCATGGAGCGTGCTTTTTCTTTCGGCATCGGTTCAATCGATACGCGTGCGCCTTTTTGTATTGCCTCGTTCACATAGTCTTCAACTTTCTTCAAAATTTCAGAGGACACTTTCTCGCCATGCGTAAAATCGAATCGTGTACGCTCTGAAGTAATATTGCTCCCCGCTTGATGTACGTGGTCACCCAAGTACTTTCTAAGTCCGGCAAGCATGAGATGCGTTGCCGTGTGAAGCATGGTCGTCACTTCGCCTCCATCAGCCAAGCCGCCTTTAAACTTTTGCTCAGACCCGGCTCGTGAGCCAGCGCGATGCTCTTCCATTTTTTCTTCAAAACCCCTGCGGTCAATCGCCATTCCGCGCTCATGCGCTAGCTCCTCAGTGAGTTCAATCGGGAATCCGTAGGTTGAAAAAAGAATGAAGCCATCCTCGCCATCAATCGCCCCCTTCTTATCAAGCATTTTTTCAAACTCTTTTGTTCCTGAAACGAGTGTTTTGCGAAATTTTGCTTCTTCTTCAGAAAGTGTTCCCTCAATTCGCGAACGCAGAGCATCAAGCGCGCCATAGTGATCCTTGTATACATCAATCACCCGCCCAGCGATGGTCGTGAGTGTTTTCCCTTCTGAAATGCCGAGCTTGTCCATATGTTGAACAGCGCGACGAATCAAGCGGCGCAACACATATCCTTGATCAGTGTTTGCAGGCAATACGCCGTCACCAATCATAAACACGGCGCCACGCATATGGTCAGCCACGACGCGGAATGATTTTTGATATGCCAGGTCGGTGTAACTTTTTCCTGAAGTTGCAGCAAGTTCAGCAATAATCGGCTGCATGCTGTCGATAAGGAATACGTCATTCGTATCTTTTACCGCCATAGCCATGCGCTCAAGACCGCCACCAAAATCAACATTAGCCTTAGGAAGTTTTCCGAATGAACCGTCCTCTTTCTTTTGGTATTCCATGAACACTGAGTTGCAGATTTCAACAAAACGCCCGCAATCACAGTTTGGATGACAATGTTCGCCCCACGCACTGTCATGTTCGGTGCCGAAGTCGTAAAAAATCTCAGAGTCTGGCCCGCCCGGCTCGCCGCTTGGCATTTTGTCTGGTGTACCGGAGCGGCTCCACCAATTTTTCTTAGCATCATAGGCAAAAATACGCCCGCCCTGCATGCCCACCTTTCCGCCGTTTTCTTCGCTACCTACCTCAACATCTTTTGCATCAATTCCCTGCTCTTTAAACAAGCTTTTCCAAAGCGCTACAGCCTCATCGTCTTTTGGAATACCCAAGGAGGGCTCGCCAATGAAAACGGTTACATATAATTTATTTGGGTCGAGCTTTAAATCCTGCGTAAGAAATTCAAAAATCCACGGAAGTTGCTCTTTCTTAAAGTAGTCACCGAATGACCAGTTCCCGAGCATTTCAAAAAAGGTTGTATGGCGGTTGTCGCCTATCTCTTCAATATCTTGAGCACGAAAAGCTTTCTGCGAATCGGCAATACGCACGCCTTGCGGGTGCGGTTCACCTAAGAAATATGGAAGCATCGGTTGCATACCGCTTCCGGTAAACAGCGTTGTTGGGTCATTCTCAGGCACCAAAGGAGCCGAAGGCACCACCACATGCCCCCGCGCACGGAAAAAGTCTAGATATTTAGCCCTTATTTCAGAGACTGTCATAGGATTATCCTATCATTTCTTTGCTGATATGCCGAGAGAGCGGAGGAAGGCTTTGTTGTTTGGTTTTCTACCTAAAAATTGTTCCACTAATTTCAATTCTTCTTCGCTCGACCCCTTTTCAAGAATGAGTTTTCGATAGTCAGCACCGGCTTTTTTATTCATAACTCCTTCTTTTTCAAAACGGGAAAACATGTCTTGTGCATACACTTTTGACCACATATAGCCGTAATAACCTGCCGCATATCCATGCGCCATATGTCCGAATCCTGCGATAAAGCGCTGATTTTTTGGAGGGGATATTTTTGTAAAACTTTTTAGCATACGTGCATACGTCGAATTAAGATTCACCTGTTTCTTGGTGTGAATTTCCAAATCGTACAAACCAAGAATGAGTTGTCGAACTGTTCCGTGTGCTTCTCCAAAAAGACGTGTTTTTATCAAACGATTAATCAGTAGGTCCGGAAGAGATTGATTCGTCTTATAGTGTTTCGAAAGCCGTTTGAGCATTTTCTTGTCCCATACCCAATTTTCAAGCATTTGTGATGGTGCTTCAACAAAGTCCCATGCAACATGAAAACCCGATTGAGAAAAATACTCAGCCTTAGTTAAGGTAAAGTGCATGAGATGCCCAAATTCATGGAAAAAAGTTTCCACCTCGCCATGACTCATAAGGGAAGGATTAACCTTTGATGGTTTTGGGAAATTGGTCATCATAGTACAAAACGGTGTTATGTACGTATCTCCGTCTTTGCGTCCGTATACACCATCAAATACCGCAGCATGACCGAATTTTCCTTTGCGCGGATACAGATCGAGCGCGAAGTAAGCAATCAAATTTCCTTTTTTGTCTTGAATTTCAAAAAATTCAACGTCCTGATGCCAAAGAGTCATCTTTTTCTGTTTAAACACCACACCAAAGAGTTCTGCATAGATATCCAACGTCGCCGTGCGTACATGCTGAAATGGAAAATACTCTTTTAAAAGATCAGCGTCGAGGTCGAATTTCTCTTTTATAAGCTGTTTAAACAAGTATCCGATGTCATGCTGTGCAAGTTCTGCTTTCGAGTTACCCGTTAGTTTCTTTTTATGTTTCGCGAGAAGTTCAAGCTCTTCCAGGCCCTTTTTTTGTACACGCTTCATTAAGCCACTGAGGAATGCGCGGACATTCTTCTCTGATTTTGCAGTGCGAAGTTCAGTTTGATAGTCAACATAATTTTTGTAACCGAGTATCTCTGAAATTTGCGCACGAATACGCAATAGTTTTTCCATAATGGCGACATTTTTTGCACCACCCTTCTGCATCAACTTATCGAGAAGTTTTTTGCGTAGCGCTTCATCATGAGCGCTCGCCATAAATGGCCCAGACTCCGGGTATGCAAGAGTTACCGCGTACTTTTCTCCTTTTTTCGAAAGATTTGCGATGTACGTTTCAGGTAACCCATCAAGCTCTGCGCGAGTAACCAAAATCTCATCTTCATACTCGTTAAGGTTTGTATCAAAATCGTTCGCAAGTGTACCTAGTTCCTTTGAGAGGCGTTTTAATTCATTTTGTTTTTCTTTAGGTAAGTCAAACCCCATTCGGGCGTAGCCTTTCATCATATCGTCAAACAAAATCTTGTCTGACCCGGAAAGCTTTTCCTTCTTTGGCGCATACTCTTTGAGTGCTTCGTAGAGTTTTGGGTCGTATTCTATCTCAACCAGCTTATGCTCTGTTGCGGTAATTATTTTTGAAGCAGCTTTACGTACGTCTTCTTTTGGTGACGCATTTTGGAGCACTGAAATATAATTAATCGTATCTGAAAGCCCCTGACCAGCCTGTTCAATACCTAAAACAGTATTTTCAAATGTTCTCTCGTCCGCTGGAATCGATTTTACTTTTTTATACTGTTCTTTAAGCAACGCGAGTTCGCGCTCAAGTGCGCTCTTCATCTGGGGCCCTGTCCACTCTACCCAAGCAAAATCTTTCTGTGTGTATTTTTTTCTTTTCATTCGCTGTCGTGCGATTAGTATAACGCTCGCCGTCATCAAAAGCGAATCAAAAAGCCCCCTAAGGGGGGCTTTTCTTTTATCCACAAAACTAACCCTTAATTTTCATTCGGTTCTGCCCAGCCAACTGAAGAACGGAGAAAATCACTCCAGATTTTATAAGCACCGAGTCCCATTCCAAGAAGTCCAGAACCTCCTCCAACAATAGCCTTCATCGTTACGTTGTCCACATGTCCGTTTTCAAAAAATTCTTGAGCGGTGAGTCCAGTAAAACCCATGAGTGCCAAAAACCCCGTTATGATTGCGAAATACTCAAGACGATGGGTTGACTGTTTAGCTTCCGCATCAAAGATTTTACTTCTGCTTGTTTCCATATACTGGTATTATACCATAAGAAAATGAATAATGCAACGAATATCAATATAGCTTCTGAGTGGAAAACGCTCCTTGAGGCAGAATTCCAGAAACCGTATTTTATAGAGCTTTCCCAAAAAGTTGGAGAAGAATATCTTAGGAGCGAAGTGTTTCCCGAGATTTCTAATATATTTCGCGCCTTTGAACTGGTTTCGCCGCACGAAGTGCGTGTGGTTATTCTTGGACAAGATCCGTATCATACGCCAGGAGTCGCTGACGGACTCGCCTTCTCCACCCTACCGGGCAACCGCATCCCTCCATCCCTTTTAAATATATTTAAAGAAATAGAAAGCGAATTTGGTGTCGCACCTGATAAAAATCCTGATCTTACACGCTGGGCCAAGCAGGGTGTACTTTTACTCAACGCCTCCCTTTCAGTGCAGAGTGGCAAAGCGAATTCTCACGCCGATTATGGCTGGCACATATTTACCGATGCTGTTATCCGTACTATTTCTGAAACACAAGAACACGTTGTATTTATGCTCTGGGGTTCCTTTGCTGGCAAAAAAGAAGATATGATTGACCGCGAAAAGCATCTTGTACTTACCTCGCCTCACCCTTCTCCACTTTCAGCTTCGCGAGGTTTTTTTGGCAATGGACACTTTAAAAATGCCAACCGATATTTAAAAAATCATAATCGCAACGAAATTGACTGGATGTAGTTGATCACTTCGGAAAGTGTGTTTTTTAGAGACCACTCCTCGCAGGTTCCTATTTTGGCATTACGCTTCGCGTATAAAGCTAAATGCCAAAATAAGAACGGCTGGGCGTTTGCCCAGGTCTTAGTCTCTAAAAAACACACTTTCCTCGCTTAAGTTGAAGGCTGCCTGCATACAATATTTTTCCTGGAAGAATAAACTTAACAACCTAACCTTGTGCTCAGTGCCAAAGTGTTCACCTAGGCCTATCTTCCCGCTAAAAGAAAGTCAAAATCAATAAAAGCACTGCCACGCAACCCAGGAATGAAATGGCGGTTTTTCCAAAAAACCACGCACTTTCTTTAAATTTTTTCTCTATAGCGAGTGTAAGTGGTGTGAAGAAAAACAAAAAAGCCATCAGTGCAACAGAAAGGACGAACACTGAAAGCATGAGTGCTATTCCAAGTGCTGGAATTTCTGGCTCAAGGAGCGGCGGTACCGTTTGAAGAAAAAACGAAACGCAGATGATATATGCAAAAGCTACAATAGCTCGAAGATAAGGATTGTTCATACATAATCCTAACTTCTTGAAAGCGCTCGTCGTTACAGAATTAACCGAGGAATTCTTCGATCTCGCTTTCTTTAAGCTTTCGGTACTGCCCTTTCTTCAAGCTTCCGAGTTTAATGTTTCCAATACGAAATCGTCTAAGTTCAACTACCTTGTAACCCAGCGCACCACACATACGACGAACTTGGCGATTCTTTCCTTCAGTGATAACTATATCGAGTCGTTTCGTGCTTATTTTACGTACCTTCGCTTTCTTGGTTTTATAGTGACGCGATTTGCCCACTACTCCAATGTCTACACCTAAACCAAGACGTACTAACATTTGGTGTGTAATAGGCTTATCTACGGTAACTGAATATTCCTTTTCCGTTACCTCTTTTGGATCAAGGAGCGCTGTAGTGAGCCTGCCGTCGTTGGTGAAAATAATTAATCCTTCAGTGTCTTTATCAAGACGCCCAACTGGATATACCTTTTCTGGGAACTGCACCACATCAAGAATTTCTTGTTCACCTTTCTGCGCATTCACGGTTACGACTCCCATCGGTTTATTGTATGCATAATAGACTTTCTCAGCCGCCAATTTACCGCGTACTTCAACCTTATCGGCGTCTTCAACCTTGTCGCCCAAGACGGCTTTTTTGCCGTTTATAAAAACGAAACCTTTTTCAATCAAAGCATCCGCCTCCCTGCGAGAAGCATACTGATGATCCGCCAGCCATTTGTTAATTCTTGTTGCCATTCCTCGCACTATAGCAGAACTCCCTCTTTTCTAAGAAGTGCTTCTTTTGAAGGACCGTTTATAGAGTTATACCCGCCAAGCTTTCCGTCAGCACGGATAACCCTGTGACACGGCACTGTTTTGTCTTCATTACGCGCCATTATCATACCTACAGCACGCGCAGCGTTTGGATAGCCAGCAGCATATGCCACTTCGCCATAACTACGTGTTTCTCCTTTTGGAATTGAGCGCACTGCTTTTTCAACTCTTTCTTTAAATGCTGAATTCTTTTTCATATTAAGTAAACAGAGCTTCCTGATCCTCGCTCACATTCTTCGGTTTCTTTTCAACCATTTTGGGCGATGGTGCTTCAGCGGGTTTCTTTCCAGCACTTTTCTCATATTGAGTACGGAGCACTTTCCCCGCTGCTTCACGGTATTTACAGTAGTCACAGTTATCACCCGCTTCAGGAATTTCTTCCGAGTCGAGCACGGCTTTAATTTCAAGCAGGACACCATCTATCCAGTCGGCTTTACCGGTATACGGAAGCACCGAAATATCAAATTCGAGTTTGCCATCAAATGTATCAACATCAGTCCGGCCATTAGCATATACAAAGTACCCAGTGTCAGAAACAGTGAAGCCACTTTTTCGAAAGAGCCACTGGTAAATTTCCATTTGTCTTTTGTATCCTATCTGCCAGTCAGCGTCTAAATTCACCTCTTCATCCTTACTTGTCGCTTTGTAGTCAACGACAATCACCTCGCCTTTCGGATTCACCCACAAGTCATCAATCGCACCAGAGACGGTAAA
>Ga0172379_10002999_pt1 | contig 28093 bp, 14 predicted proteins | sample GrowelOW334metaG_FD_119756 | JGI IMG/M metagenome (GOLD analysis project Ga0172379, IMG submission 119756) | Groundwater microbial communities from an aquifer near a municipal landfill in Southern Ontario, Canada - Groundwater well OW334 metaG | ecosystem: Environmental > Aquatic > Deep...
CCGGTTGTCACCCAAAGGCGTCACTTGTGCTTCTGGTACGCTGCCCTGCCGGCAGCAGTGACTACCAAATGCCGCACCTTGCCGGGGCGGGTGCGGTACGGGCTCGGGAGATCCTCCACCGTCGCGAGGTCCTCACGTTCCAGGCGGTCCACGATGCCCGGATTGATCTCCTGGCGAGGGATCGGGGCGCGACAGAGGTCCGCCAGCACACGAAGTGCGGCAGGGGTCAGTGGGTGGGTCCTTTCTCCGTTGAGGGGCTTCATGGTCTTCCTTTGGGTGACAACCGGATAGGCATGGTATGAAGCATGCCTATCCGGTTGTCACCCAAAGCCCTGCCGACGTGTGGGGCGGAGTAGTAGGACGGTCCTCCATCCACGCCGTCCCGGCCTTCTCCGGCCGGCAAGCGCCGCGCCGGCAGCCTGCCCCTCCGGCCCCCGGCAGGCCCCGTAGGCGCAGCTAGCGGCATCCGGGGCTCCCACCCTCCGGCCGCGCCCCCGGGCGAACGCGGCGCCGGTTGCACTATACGCATATCCCCAGTATCGAAAGTGTCCCAGTTGTCGCTTTAGCTCTTGCGACTGGGAAAAGGCAGGCGTTACGTTGTGGTCAGGAGGTCCAATATGGACAAGGTCAAGACCGCGAAGCCTCTCCCTCCGCTCCCGTTCCGCGTCGGCCTGTACGATCCCGGCGTGTTCGTCTTCATCGACGGGAAGGAGGCGATCTACTTCGACACTAGCGAGGAGGATCTGGACGAGCCCGGGGATGGCGACCGCGGCGACCACGGCTACGGACTGGCCGAGATCCTGGTGACGCTGTACGAGAAGGGGCCCGACGCCTGCCTGGAGATGCTTGGGATGACCCGGGACGACCTCAAGAGGCAGAAGGACGAGCTTTGGGAGGAGCGCAGACGGCCGGCGAGTTCCACGTCGTTCCGCGCCATGCACCCCGAGTGCGTCGTGAAGCTCACGGCTCCGAAGCGCAGCGGCTAGTCTATCCTGTCCCACACGTCGGCAGGGCTTTGGGTGACAACCGGATAGGCATGGTATGAAGGTTGCACCTCGAAATGGAGGCGCGACCTTTGGTGCGGAGAACGCCTTGCGGGCCGGCAGGTGCCAGCGCCTGCGCCCGACGTGGGCCTGTCCTACCAGGGGCGGAGAACGCCTTGCAGACCGGCAGGTGCCGGCGCTCACGTCGCTGATCTCCTTCCGGAGTCGCTGGACGCGGAGAACGCCTTGCGGGCTGGCGGGTGCGGCGCTTGTCCGAAACCATAGCCCAATCCTCCTCTGGACGTGCGGAGAACGCCTTGCGGGCAGGCAGGTGCCAGCGCCCGTGGTCACGCTTTCGTCCTGCAGATACAGGTCTTGCGGAAAACGCCTTGCAGGCCGGCAGGTGCCAGCACTCGAACGGATCGAGATCCAGGCCGCACAGGAGACGCGGAGAACGCCTTGCAGGCCGGCAGGGGCCAGCGCGGCCTACGCGCACGACGAGGGGATCGCACACCGCGAGCGGAGAACGCCGATGCGGGCAGGCAGGTGCCAGCGCCGCAGTCGATCAGGCCGGACTCGTCGGCCACCTTGCGGAGAACGCCTTGCAGGCCGGCAGGGGCCAGCGCGAGATCGCCTTCGGGACCGGTTCTGAGGGCGAAGTAGCGGAGAACGCCTTGCAGGCCGGCAGGTGCCAGCGCTCGACGGGCGGCGATCACCTCGTTCGTGGCCCGGTAGCGGAGAACGCCTTGCAGGCCGGCAGGTGCCAGCGCAGGTGCTGCGCGAGGGCCTGGGCCAGGCTGGCCAGGTGAAGAACGCCTTGCAGGCCGGCAGGTGCCAGCGCCCCTACCTGCCCGCATCGGCGGGATCGCAGGGGAACACGTCGTGCGTTCCAGGCACCCGGCCCGACGGGATGCCGCCACCCCCCGAGCCGTCGTCGTGACGCCTGGAAACATCGCCGTTACGCCGTGTTCCGTGGATTCAAGCAGGTTGTCAAAGACCAGGTGCCGGATCCTTCCGGCGGATCAGGAGGTTACGGCTTGCCGCGCCCCCTTCCCGCGCCCCGGCGGGGCATCCGTGCCGGCGTCGGTACGGCGGCCGGCATCGGGATCCAGGCGTCGTCCGGAGGGGAGTCCAGCAGCAGGGTCGGGGTGAACATGCCGTACCGTGACTTCGAGTCATCCCTCCGGTCGATCACCAGCGGGAACCGGCCGCACCCGGGGCCGGGGCGTACGCTCCCGCAGACGGGCACATACCAGCGGGCCGGTGGCGGCGCCGCGTGGATCCGCAGCCGGTCGAACACGTAGTCCGAGCATCCGGCGCAGGGCATCCCGTAGGTCGGATCGGGCAGGTCCCCGCGGATGCCGGCATCGATGCGGTCCGCCAGCGCGTCGTCGCACTGGAACCCGATCAGCATGTGCAGCCCGGTCAGCACCTCGCACCGGGCCGGCTCGATCCAGAACTTGCTGCCCCGGGCGGCCTCCTCGAGGCTGTACACCTGCCCGGGGATCTTCGAGGCCTGCCACTCCGCGTCCGTCTTGCCCTGCTCCTTGCCGCTCGCGCCCACGGGCCAGGAATGGATCTGGTGGACGAGGGCGCCCCTGCCGGGCAGGGACAGCAACCCGAGGGCGATCCCGATCCGGGGAAGGTCCGGTCGGTCGGGGCTGCTGGCCACCGTCGGCGCCTCGCGGCGGTCGATCACCGCGAGGTTCAGGAGCAGGTTGTACGCCGCGGTGGGCGTCATGGCCGGCGCGGTGGCCCGCAGGCCGGCCACGTACCGGTCGTAGAAGGCGCCGAAGGGCGCCCGTGCCTCCAGCCAGCGCCGTGCCACGGCTATGACCGGTCCGCGGCCTGCACGCTGACGAGGTCGTCGCCTGCCGAAGGCAGGGCCTCCTCCGCCAGCGCCTCGAGCGCCGCCCGTACGCCGACGAAGAGGTGGACCCCGCAGGCCTCGAGGCCCTGCCGCTTCTCCGCGTCCAGGCGGCGCACGACCTCGCCGGCCAGCCACATCTCGTGACCCGGCAGGTCGTCCCGCGGATCGAGGATGCGGTCGATGTCGAGGTGGGTACCGTCGGCCTGCCACCCGTAGTAGTCGAACTCGGAGGAGCGGCGGGGCGTGAGGCGGGCCAGGAAGCTCACCGGCGCCATGTCGAACACGGTGCGGGCGTGGTTGCCGGCGACATTGCGCAACTCCCCGAGGTCCTTGATCGCCTGGCGGACCCAGGTCCGCTTGATGCCCTCGACGCCGCCCACGGGGATCACCACCGGGTACTGGAAGGCGGTCCAGATCGTCTCGACGTCGAGAGGCGCCGAGGAGGCCGCGTTGCCCGTGATCTCGCCGCAGATCAGGGGCGACTGCTGCAGCAGGGTGTTGCGCTCCGGCGGGAAGGCGGCGAGGGACACCGCGTGGTTGTTCAGGATCAGCGAGTGGACCGTACCCGGCAGGCCGGCGTGCGCCGGGTCCTTGCTGGGGTTCACCAGCATGTAGCCGAACAGGAATGCATCGGGGTGCTTGTCGATGTCCGGGTGGCCGGTGAAGTATACCGCGAGCTGCCCGGCGTTCAGCCAGCGGTAGCGGACCACCTCGTAGCCCGCCTCGCGCAGCAGTTCACGCTCGGCCGACCGGATCGCCAGCGAGGTGATGACGACCCGTTCCTCGTCGCCGACGAGCAGGTGCTGCAGCACCGAACGGGTGTCGCCCTCGCCCATGCCCCGGCAGTTCGAGCTCGGGGCCGCACGGGTGAGGCAGGCGAGGTAGAGGTTCCGCTGCCGGAAGACGGGCGGGACCGTGAAGACCATCGGCTGCCGCTTCGCCTTGGGATCGGTCCCGGTGCCGTCGGTGCTGGTTTCCTGGGTACGCCTGGGCCTGGACATGGTGGACTCCTACGTGGTCGGGGTGGAGGGGACGTCCCCGGGCTTCTTCGGGGGCCAGCAGGCCCCCATCTTCTCGAGGATCGCGAGCGAGGGCAGGATGATGTCCTGGACGTTCTGCCAGTCGTCGCGGAGCATCTTGCGGATGGCATCGAGCTTGTCGTCCGGGGTGTAGAAGGGTGCCCGGAACAACTGGCGCCACACCAGGCCGCGCAGGGCGCCGGCACGGGCACGACGGAAGTTCTCCTTGCCCATGTGGGCGACGACCTTGACGTCCGCACGGAACCTGGCGGCCAGGAAGGGGTCGTCGGCCGTGCTCCGGTACGTGATCTTCGTGCGGGTCTCGGTCCGCCAGATCGCCCACCGGCGCACCTGGTCGCGCAGGATCTGCTCCACGGACATCTCCTTGCGGAGCAGGCGCTGGCGCGACGCGGCATCCGGGGCATCCGGGGCATCCGGGGCGGGATCCTCCTCGTCGGTGCCGGGGCCGGCGAGGGCGTCCAGCGCCTGCCGGGCCGCGTCGAGGAACCCGGGCTCGTCCTCGACGGCCGGGGACCGCACGAGGAGGTTGGCAAGGCCGTGGTGGGGCGGCAGGCCGTCCGCGAGCTTCGTCGCCCGGTGCAGGCGCAGGATGGGCCCCGGGAAGGGGGTCAGGTCGCGCTCGTGCTGGCGGATCATGGAGGGGTCGGCCGGGACGTAGAACCGCGCCTTGCAGATGGGGTTGGACCGGCCACCCTTCTGGCGGGGGTCGATCAGGTAGACCTCGACACCGTGCAGGGCGGAGAGGCCGTCCGGAGCCGCGCGCTCGAAGCGGGCGAGCAGGTCCAGCGCCGCCTCGATCGGGTGGGACACGATCCCGCCGGCCGGCATCCGCCCGCGGGGCCCGGTCGGACGGATCGCCTGCACCCGGGGCCACAGGGCGTGGCACAGGGCCAGGTCGGCGATGTGCATCACCAGGACCGCCACGCCCTCGCGGGTCGTCTCCTGTCCCGCCCGGCCGGGATGCTCGACCATGTAGAACGAGAGCGCCCCGGGCTGGAAGTCGAGCAGGAAGGCCCGGGCGGCCGTGGCCCGCGGCTTCTTGCCGGGCTCCAGGATCTTGCCGGCCTCGAAGGAACGGGTGGAGGAGAGCTCGACCGCGGCCTCCGGGGATCCGGTCAGCGCCTTGAAGGCCTCCAGCGCACGCTCCTCGGCCTCGTCGGGGCTGCCGAAGGCGGTCGCCTTGTAGAGCTTCTGCTGCGCCGGCTTCGAGAGCATCGTGCTGGAGACGCCGCGGCGCCAGAGCGCCAGCCAGAGCCTGCCCTTCGTCGGGTCGAGGCTCTCGACGCAGGCTCCGCGCGGCACGTAGTGGATCCACTCCTGCGCCCCGTCCTCTCCGCCGGACGGTTCGCGGATCTCCAGGCCCTCGAGGCGGGAGCCGAAGAGCGCCGCCAGGCCCTCGAGCGTGAACCCGAACGTCGCGTGCCCGGGGCCGACCTCGACGATCCGGCAGCCGGACGCGCCAAGGCGGTTCCCGCACTGCCGGACCTCCTCGAGGAGGCCCTCCAGGCCGGTGTGCTCCTGCGGGACGAGATCCTTGAGCTGCCAGGTGTACAGGTGCTCGTTGTCGGTCACGGGGTCCTCGCTGGCTGGAAATGGGGGTGACGGGCCGGTCGTGCCAGGTCGTGCCGGGGCAGGAAGAGGCCGCAGCCGAAGCGCGCGCGGCCGCCGAGACCGGCCTCCTGCACCCGGATGGACCCGGCCGGGTCGAGGTCGTGCAGCACGAGCGCCCGGCCGACCACGATGTCGTGGTCGATCGAGAATCCGCGCGCCGGTCCGACCTCGATGCGCGCCCGGACCTGCAGGGCGCGGAGCTGGGCCATGACGGCGGCCGCGAAGGCACCCTCGTCCACGTGGTCTTCGAGATCCAGCGGCGAACTGTCCGGGCGGGCGCGCCAGTGGATCGTGACGAATTCCGAGGCGAGGCTGCGCGCAGGCAGGATGGGGAGGATGGCCGGCTCCCCGAGGCGCACCCGGGCCGTGTAGATTTCGAGGATCCCGCCGCCCAGGCAACGCAGGGACGACGCGGCCTCGGCGATCACCCGCAACCGGAGCTCCCCGGGGCGGCCGGCCCGACGCGTCGCGATGAGCGGGAAGATCGCCATCCAGTCCGAGTCGTGCAGATCCGCACCGGTGACGCGCCCGAGGGCGCCGTACGTCGCGTGGCGCGAGTCGGCCGGCAGGTCGCCCTCGACCAGCACGGCCGGGAAGACGAGGTCCACCCGGCCACCGGGATGGCACGCCCGGACGTTCATGCGCCCGGCCTCCGGAACAGCGGGTGCTCCGCCCGGGTGACGAAACGGCCGGGAGCGCCCGGGATCCGGTAGACCACGGTGGAGACGTGCCGGACGCAGGGATCCTGCTGCCCGGGCACGCGGGGGACTCCCGCAGGAGCGACCGGCTCCTGCCTGCCTCCTGGATTCCAGCGCCCGACCGCGGCCTCCCGATCACCGATCACCTGCCTGGACATGGGAGCCTCCTCGCGCGGCGGCCTCCCGGGCCGGCACGCGCGGCATGGGCACCATGAAGACCTGGCGCCATCAGGGAGACGGGTACACCCGGGGCGGCGGCGGTGTCAAGAAGGATGTGCGGTGGGTCGTCCGGCTGGCACCGGGGATCCGTGGACCGCCTGGTTCAGCGGCGTTGCTGCCGGGCGTCGACGATCCGATAGACCAGGTACGCGAGACCGAAGCCGGCCACGGCGCCTCCGGCCACGATGGCCGCCTTCCGTGCCGTGCTCATCGGCGCCCGCATCGCCAGCGTGGTTCCGGTCGGGGGGGATCCTGGCGTCATGGCGGTCCCGGGCGCTGCCGGCACTGCCGGGGGCTCGGCGGAAACCTCGGGCGGGTCGGTATTGATCGGAGCGAGGGCCCGACCCGGCTGCGTCGCCGCGATCGCCTGCCGCGGGTCGATCACGCTCGTCCTGATCCAGTTCCGGACCGATGCCAGCAGGCCCTGGCCGCCGGAGCCGCTGCCATGGAAGACGATGGGCTCGTCGCGCCCGACGTATCCGTCGAGCACCGGCATGATGCGGCCGACCATGCGCCGCTCGGCCATCCGGACCTCTTCCACGAGGGCGAAGGGCTCGATGACCGGCTCCTTGCGGCCGAAGCAATCGATGATCGCCCCCGTCCCCGGGTTCAGGAGCCAGTCCGTCAGGAGCTGCGTGGCCGTCGCCAGCAGGCCGACCACGGCACCGAGCACCGGATTGATGAGCCCCGTGACCGCGGCGAGGGATCCGCCCACCATGGAGATCTCGCCCTTGACGGCCGCCCTCAACGTCTCGGCCGTACGGATGGCGTTCGACTCGGCCAGCACCGCCAGCGCCTCCCGGGTGTGGCCCGTGGCGATCATCGTCCAGGTGTTCTTGCCGATGACGTCCAGCTTGACCTCGTAGACCACCTCGATCGGGTCGCGGGCCGCGAGATACGTCAGCAGGGGCCAGAGTAGCTGGGCATACCAGATCATCGGCGGCAGGTAGTAGAGCCACTCGTCGTCACGGCTCAGGGCGCCGCAACACCAGGCGGTCGATCCCGGACCGTTGACGATCTGCCGCTGCTCTTCGGCGATGAGGGTGCCCCACTGCTCGTTCGTGATGCCGGCCGGCCGGGAGTCGGCGATCGACAGCCACGATCGGCCGTCCGACATCGACCTGGGCGTGCAGTCCTTCCGCTGGAACTGACCCGAAGCCACCGGATCATCGCCCGGCACGAAGTTCACGAACCCGCCGAGCAGCGCCCCGTTGGTCACCCACAGCCGGTGCACGTCGTCCGACGGCCCGAGGCACCCGGCCGAATCGAGATCGGATGGGAGGAGGCCGGTGGCCGGGCAGGGCGAAGCGGGCCCGGTCGGCTGCCGGCCCCGTGCCCTCGCCAGCGTCGACGGGGAACCGAACCGGACCTTGTGGTCGGTGTATCGCGAGGTATTGCCCGCTCCGTAGATCGCCGTGCCCCGTCGCAGTGCCTCGGCCCGCCAGGGGGCGGAGTAGTTCCAGCCCCAGTAGCCATGGGGAGACGACCTGGAAGGATCCCTCCACACCGACTTCGCCAGCGCCGTCGGGCGGTTCCGGAAGAGGGACTCCATCCCCTGCGGCGGCATGATCGATTCCGGCGCCCCGGGCAGGGACATGCCGATGGCCATGTGCTCCTTGCCGTCGACGCAGGGGGTGAAGGAGAGAACGCTGCTCAGCGCATTCCCCATGTCGAGGCAGTCCGTCCCTCGCTGCTCCCAGTAGCCGATGGCGGACTCGATCGCCGCCTGGTAGCGGTTCCAGGCATAGGGATGGAGGTTGCAGGCGCGGAAGTAGCGGGCGAAGTTCGCCCACATATCGTTGACCGCGCCCTGCTGCACGACCGGATCGGTGATGGCGGCGATCTGCTGGGGCGACAGCGCGCGGGCGCGCCGGAGGCACTCCGACGCCAGCTCCCGATCGCAGACGTGGACGAACTGGTCGGTCGACGCGTGCGGCACGGACATGAACCGGACGAGCCGGGCGAGGGCGCTGCCCGTCCCGGATCCCCGCTCGACCTCCGCCTCTTCCGCCGCGGCCCAGGCATCCGGACCGAAGAAGTCCCGGCGCGACGCGCGGTCGTGGACGGCGGTCATCTGCTCGTAGCGCTCGTCCTCCTTGTCGTTCAGGTAGGCGGCAGCCTCTTCCAGGGTGGGGAACCGGTCCCGCGCAGCCAGGCCCTCGTTGCGGAGGTAGACGCTGAAGTCGTCGGCATGGTGCACCATCTTCCCGCGCGGCTGCTCCTGCGTCGCCAGGTAGCGGTCGACGAAGCCCAGCGGGCTGGAGGTGTCAAACGCGATGACGTACGCCTTCAGTGCCATCAGCCACCCTCGTCACGATCGACAGGCGTGCGGTCCGGTTGCCTGTGCCAGATCATGCCACGGCCGGACCGGGGGCGCAACCGGGCGGACGAGGCGGCGCGGCATGGGCGCTGCCCGCCTTGACGCCGTGGCGGCGGCCGGCATACAAGGGGCAGGACATGGAGCAGCTTCCCCTCTTCGACGCCGGACCCGCGCGGGCGGGCGGCGATGCCGGCTTCTTCCTCAGCGCGCTCACGCTGTGGGTGCCGTGGACCTGGGCGATCCTCGGGCTGCCGCCGGAGCTCGCCAAGCGCCTCGAGAACCGGCCGTGGAAGCCGCCCCGCAAGATCCTCGGCCGCTGGATCTGCCTGCACGCCTCGGCCGCCCGCAAGCCCCGCTACGAGGCCGCGGTCGCGGCCCGCATCCGCGAGGTCACGGGCCGGGACGTGCCAGACCTTGCGGGCCTGGCCCGCGGGGCGATCGTCGGCCTCGCAAAGGTGTCCGGGTACGTCGAGACGAGCGACGATCCGTGGTTCATGGGGCCGGCCGTCGACGGGAAGAAGAACTACGGCTGGCTGCTCGAGGCCGTCCGGCCGCTGGCGCAGCCGGTGCCGTGCCGGGGCTACCAGCGGCTGTGGGGCGTGCCGTCGGGGGTGGCCGCGGAGGTCGTGGCCCGGTGCGGGTGAGGTCGGCCCGCCCCGGCTGCATTCCGAGGTGGACGGGGGCGGCGATGCCCGCAGCGCCCGCGCGATCCGGGCGCGGCCGGCCGGATCGACCACCACCGGCACTGCACCCGATTCCCCTTCCCCTTCACGGACGAGCCGTGCTAGCGTCGCCGGGACGCGGTGCCGGGATCGGCCCGGCCGCCCGTCGCATCCGGAGGCCATCGTGCGAGCCACCCCTGCAGGCGAACCGCTCCCCGCCACCCTGCTCCAGCGGGAGCTGTACAAAGGCTACGAGCAGTGGTGCCGGCGTGCCGGCCGCGATCCGCTCCCCGGCGCCTCGCAGGAGGCCTACCTGGCGGAGCGCCGTGCCGGAGGCGGCAGCGACGCGTCCCTGGCGCGCCTGCGGGCGGCCATCACCGCCGTCCACGGGCACCCGGCCGCCGCGGTGCCGCCGCCAGCGCCGGGGGGCGTGCCGGAGCCCGGGCGATCGCCGGCCACGGCGCTCGACGATGCCCTGCGACACCTGGAGATCCGGATCCGCGACGAGCAGGCACTCGCGTCGATCCCCGCCGATGCGCTCGTCCGCCTGGCGGATGGCTACCGCAAGGCCGTGCGCGCGGACGTGGTCGCGCGCTGGCGGCACGAGACGAAGCCCCTGCCCGTGCCGGTGACGACGCCCATGGCGCCCACGGCGCCCGCGCTCGCCCGCGAGATCCTCGCCCTCGCCCGCAGCCTGCCGGGCCTCGAGGACGTTCCGGCCCCTCCCCCGGACGCCGAGGTCCTGGCGGACCTCGACCTGCTGGCCGCCGTGGCCCCGCCCGCCCCGCCGGCCGGTCCCTCCCCCGTGCCGCCGGCCCCGCCCGCCCCATCCCTGGATTCCGTGGCCAGGCCGGCGACCCCGGCGCGGAGCGCGCCCCGGCTCGACGGGGTCGCGCGCATGCAGCAGGAGCAGGCACCGGCGGGCGGGCGGATCCCCGCCGGGATCCGGCCCGCGTCCACGCCGCCCGATCCGGACGCCTACGCGATCCTCACCCCGCTGCCGGCGGCCCCGCCGCGCCTGCCGGACCTGCCCCGGCTACGCCGGTACCTGCGCGAGCACGGCCGCCTGCTGATCGTCGGCCGGGACGACCGGAGCCCCTGGTTCCAGGCGCGGATCGGCGACGAGGACCGCCTGCAGATGGAGATCCTCGAGGCCGGCAACGACCTCGGCGGGCTGGCTTCCCTGCTGGAGGCCTCCCCGCGGCCCGCTGCAGTCGTGTTCGTCACCTCGGAGACCTTCAAGTGCATCGTCGCCCCGCTGGCCGCGGCGCGGACGGCCGGCATCCCGGCGACGTTCGCCTCGGACGACCCGAAGGGTGCCGGGGCCGCGCTCGCATGGCTCGAGGACCGCCTGCCGGACGGCGCGACGGCGGGGGTGCCGGCGTGAGCGATCCGGAACTGTCGGTGATCTTCAGTGCCACCGCGGACGGCGGCATCCGCGTACGCACCAGGGAAGACCCCCTCGTGGACTTCGTCCTCCATGACGAGGGCTACCTCTACGACCTGTCGATCCGGGTCTGGACGGGGCGGATGGAGTGCAGCAGGACTGCCGTCCAGGCGTACCTGGCGACCCTTTCCTCCAGCATCCGCGACCCCGACGGGACGGGCAGGTGCTGGGGCCGGACCCGGGAGGAGATCGACGCCCTGCGCAAAGGGGTCGGCAGGACGGCAGCCGACCGGTGCCGCGATCTTGCCGCAGCGCTCGGCCGCCTGCTGTGGGCGGGCGGAGCGCAGACGGTCGACACGGCCTGCGCCTGCTGGCAGGCGCGCGCCTTCGTCGGACACTGCAAGCTGGCCGGGGGAGACGCGGGGGTGGGCGAGGCGGTCGGGAACCTCCTGCCCCGGCTCGAGGCGCACGCCTTCAAGCACGGCCCGGACCTGTCCGGAACCCCGGCCCGGGCCGATGACGGTGCCCTCTCCGTCGCCCTCCACGAGGCGATCGACCGTCTGCTGGACCTGGCCGGGCGCCCGGATCCGGAGACCGTCGCGGCTGCCGCAGCGTCCTCATCTCCTGCCGGTCCGGAGGCGGAGCCGCTCGCCACGGTGCTCCTCCAGCGCCGACGTTTCGCGGACCACCTGGTCCGGGCGGCCACGGCCTGCGACCGGTCCGCCCTGGTGTTGAAGACCTCCCCCGGCGGTGTCCCGGAGCGCGAAAAGGCCTGCAGACAGGCGCGGGAGGCCGTCGAGGACGCCCGGCAGGCGCTGAAGGAGGCGCACCTGTCCGCGTTCGAGCAGGCCAGGATCGGATTCCTCCTCGATGCCTGCTTCGTGGATCCGGACGACTGCTTCGTGGATCCGGACGATCCCAGCAGGATGATGATCGCCGCGAACCTGATCCGCTACTGGAAGAGCTGGCTGGACGGCCGGCTCGACCCGCTGGCGACGGTGTCGTGGCCGGCGGCAGACGACCTGTGCGGCCTGCACTGCCAGCTCGGCGCCTGCCTGTCGTGGCTCGAGAACTTCTCCCGGAGCGATACCGGCAGTTCGCCGGTGCTCGACCCCGTCAACATCCGGCGCGCCATCGAATCGGCCCTGGAGCTCGCGTATGCCGCGCGGAGGCTGCTGGACCGGACGCACACGGGGTCGGACGCCCTCGTGGACCTGGAGCAGGCCGCCCGGGACACGCATGCAGTGCTGATGCCGGAGGGGAAGCTGGCGTCCCTGCCTGCGGTCCGCGAAAGGATGCTCCGGTGTCTCGGGCATCTCTACGAGACCTGGGCCGAGGTGGCCCGGGCGCATCCGGACCTCGTCCGCGCGCAGGGCGGCGCTCCCGCCGCGGCGGGCCAGGCGGGCGAGCCGGCGCCTGCGGGGGAGGCGACCCCGGACGACGAAGTCCGCGGCCTGGTACGCGAAGCGGTGAGGTTCCGCGACGACAGCAAAGCCTGGCTCAAGGAATGCGACCGGGATGGCGATGGGAGCTGGTGGATCCCGACGGAGATCCATGTCCATTGGGACCAGGATCGCTGCAACCTCCGTCATCACCTCGAGAACTTCCAGGCGCGCTGCGGGTTCCGGCTGCTGGGCACGAAGCTCGACAACCTCGGGGGCATCCTCATGCCGGTCGACCGTCAACCACGGGCCGGTCTGGTCTGCATCGGGATCTTTCCGCTAGACCGGTCGGTAGCGGTGGTCTCCCGCGCCGTGGACGACCTGGTGGTCGCCGTCCAACTGGCGGGAGCGGCCACGCCGGAGCGGCCGGCAGACGCCCCCGGCCTGGGGCCGCTCGTGGCCCTCCTGGGAAAGCTGGAGCGGAAGTTCGGGGAGCTGGCCGCCGGGCACGCCGTCGTCGGGGCGCCCGACCAGGGAGGTCTCCGCGAATTGCGCGAGCTGATCGGCGCAGCCTCGCTGGCACTGGAGCAGATGCCGGCCAGGATGCCCCGGGCGGACGGCCTCGGGAGCCACCTGGCCCAGGCCGGCCAGATCTTCGCCGGACCGGAACCCTTTGGCGACGGCCTCCCCGTCGGCATGGTCTACCGGACCTGTCAGGTCTCGGTCGGCTGCTGGCAGCGGTGGATCGCGGGCGATCCCCAGCCGATCATCATGACGGAGGGGGAGCGGGACGTCACGGGCCTGGCCTGCGAGGTCCTGGGTGCCGCCTGCTGGCTCGGCCAGGCGGACCCCGGACACCCGGCGCTCCGCGTCCTGGTGGCCGGGGTAGCCCGGCTGGACACGATGGACCCTGCCAGCGCCGGTGCCACGGCGGACCTGCGCCGGTGCCTGGAATCCGTGCTCGAGGACCGCCGGAGCCTGGCCGACGCCCGGTTCGACCTGGTGGCGAGCGTGGAAGCCCTGGCACGGACGTGGAAGGACCGGAAGGCCGTCCAGCGCGCGCCCTGGGCGCTGGCCGACGCGTTCGGCGACCTGGCCACCCGGCTGGCGCTGCTCGAGCACTCCCTGGCGGAGCACGACCCGCACGAGTCCGTCACGGCCGCGCTGCTCGGGGAGGTGCAGGCCTCCTACTACGCCTGCCGGCAGGCCATCAAGGATCCGTGCCTGACCGACCGGGAGCGGGAGGTGGTGATCGGGTGGATGGAGCGCTCCGACCTGGCCGGAGGCCGGAGCCTGGACGGGATGGCCAGGCGTGCCGCCGCGGGGCGGGCGCACATGGCACGCGTCCTTTCCTGCCGGTGGTACCGGTACCTGGCCGGGAAGGAGCAGTCCCCGCTGCAGTTCAGCGACGGGGGCGATCCGGTCCTGCGCGGCATCGACCTGGCCGGCGAGCTGGCCTGGCTGCGGTACGCCTTCCTCCTGGGCCTGTCCCCGGCCGCGGCCGGCGTAGGGAATGCCCGGAGGATGCTCGGCGAGGTCGCCGGGGAGCACCGGCACGACGCGGACCTCGTCCTGGCAACCCTGCCCGGAGAGGGGGCCGGCACCTGGGGGATGGACGCCGCCGCGTTGGACCGGGGCCAGGGTACGGTGGTCGGCTGGGTCAACGCCGCCCTGCTGGCCGAGGCCCGCAGGGCGGAGGGGGCCGGGACGGAGCCGGCGGCGGAAGTCGCGCCCGGAACGGCAGCCGGCAGCGTGGAAGACGTGCTGGTCCGGTTCCACGCGCAATGCGCCGGCTGGATGGGGACCGTCTACCAGGATGCGCGGAAGCAGCTATGGATCCCCCGGGACGTCCATGCCGCCTGGTGCCAACGGATGTCCGACGCCAGAGACGAGGTCGAGACGCGGATGACGGGGGAGAGGAAGGCCGCTGCGCTGGGCCACCTCGCCAGAGTCTCGTTCGCCCTCGCCCCCGCCGGGAGATGGCCACCGACGCCCCCGTGGACGGACGGCTGCGTCTGCATCGGGACAATGGACCTGGCCCGCATGGTAGAACGGCTCGGGGTGTTCCTCGGCATGCCGGAACGGCCCCCGGGGGACGCCCCGGGCGCGGACGGGAAGCCGGCGGCGGACGCGGACCAGGAGCCGGCGCCGGTCGCCCGCGAGGAGGCGACCGCATCTCCGTCGGACGGAGCGGCGGGCCCGGCAGCGGCCGAGGCCCCGGCGCCCGTCACGACGGCACCGGACGACGGAGGGATCCGTGACCTGGTCGCGCAGGCGGCCTCGTTCCGCGTCGCCTCGTGCGCCTGGCTGGCCAGATGCTCCGGGAGCGACTCCGGGACCTGGTCCGTCCCGCTGGAATTCCATGAGGAATGGCGGGAATCGTGCGATACCTTCGCCCAGCAGGCCGAGGCGTGCTGGAAAGACCTCGCTGGATCCTCCCCGGAGAAGGCGGCCTTGCGTGTCGTCCTGGGCCGGACGGGCGATCTCGGCGACTGGGTGCTCGCGCCTTCCGACCTGGATTCCCCGGCGGCCGGGATGGTGCCGCTCGGATCGTGCCGGCTGGCGGATTCCGTGGCTGCCCTTGCGCAGGCCGTGACGGACCTGGAGCGCCTCGTCCGGATGCGGGACGACCCGGAGATCCGCGCGGGCCAGGCGATCGCGGCAGCCGCAGCCCGGGCGGCGCCGCCCGCCCGCGGGGAGCCTCCCCCGGGCGCTGGCGCCGAGGACGCGATGGCCCCGGCAGGCCGGATGGAGACGCCGGCCCTGCAGGGCGTGGCCTTCTGTGCCTCTCCCTGCTGGAAGCCCCTGGATTTCATACACATCGACGACGCCCGGACCCTGGTCGACTCCCGTGGCCAGCCGATCCGGCTGCCCGAAGGCATCGCCGACCGGGCGCTGCGGCGCGCGTCCGCCGAGGTGCGCGCGGTAGCCGGCGAGGGCGTGCTGCGGGTGGCCGGCACGCAGCTCACCGGCCTGGTGCGCACGGCGGTCGTGGGCGCTGCACGGCGGGCCACGGGCCGCCGGGCCACCGGCACCGAGGTCGGCCGGTTCCTGGCCAGCCCCGAAGGCGAGGCGCTGCTGCAGGCGGTCGCCTCGGTCCTGATCGAGGCCGCCCCGCTCGGTGCGCGCGCCGGGGACCTGCAGCACGCCCTCGCCCACGAGCTGCGCGTCGGCGCCCTCGCCGGCCTCGGCGACGAGCTGGCCGGCATGCTCCTCGGGCCCGTCCTCGCCACGATGCAGGGTCTCCTGGCCGGCGGCGGGGACGAGGCGGACGGCGGGGCGTCCGGAAGCCCCGGGGCCGCCCGTCCGGAGGTGGCACGGGGTGGCACCCAGGAGGCGCCAGGAGAGGCCGGCGAGGAAGTGGAAGAGCGTCTGCAGGAAGCCGCCCCGGGCGGCCTGGAGGCACGCCCATGAACGGCACGGCACGGATCCCGGCGGAGGCGGCCGGAGCGGAATGGGACCGGTACGGGGGGCGCCTGCGGGCGCTCCTCGCCTGCCTGCGCGCGGTCCCGGAGGACATGCCGGACGGCCATCCCCTGGTCACGGACCGGCTCGTGGTCGTCGCCATCCACGACCTGCTCGTCGTCCTCGGCGACCGGGGCATGCGCATCCCGCTGGCCCTCCGCGGCGTCCGGCATATCCTGGACGCTACGGAAGGCGCGGGCGATGCGGGCTACTGGTTCCTGCCGGTGCCGGCCGGGGAGATCCGCGACCTGCGACGCCATCTCGGCAACATGGCCGACGCCTGCGACCGGCGCGCCTGGGAAGCCGGGCGGCAGCGCCCACCCGGCACGCCCGGGGGCGTGGCGCAGGCGACGGTCCTGGCACCTCCGGTGTCCGGCGTGCCCCCCTTCCCGGCGACCCGGTGGGAGGTCCTGGAGACCGGGGACTGGTCTGCGCTCGCCCGGGCGTTCCGCGAAGCGGCCGGGCGGATGCCCATTCCGGACCCGGCCGAGGCCTTCACGCCCCTGCCCCGGCACGCCCTGCACGGCATCCGGCCGCTGCTCGACGATGCCCGACGGGCCGGAGCGCTGGAGGGCGATGGCTGCCAGGTGATGATCGACCGGCTGTCCGGGAGCCTGCCCGATCCGGCCACGGACCTCCTGCGCGTGTCGTCATGCGGCATCCGTCAACTGTCCGACAGCCTCCTGATCCTGGCCGACATCTGCGAGAGGCACAGCCATCCGCTCGCGGACGGCGTCACGCCCCCGGCGCAATGGTCGACGCAGTCCCGGTGGGCACGGTATGCGGAGGCCGCCAACTGCATCCGGCAGGCGCGGGAGTCGCTGCAATCCGCCCCGGAGGCGGATGGGCGGCTGGACGTGACGACGTGGGTCCCGATCATCCAGGCGATCGCGGCCATGCTCCAGACCGCCGAGGGGCGGACGCCCGGCATCGGGGACCTGGTGCGCCGGCTGGAATGGACGGTCGGCTGGCAGGTCGTGTCACCGTGCCGGCCGCGACTGGACCGGCTGCGGGAATCGCTCGACCGGCTCGAGGGGGAGTTCAACGGCCTCGTCACCGCGGTGCAGTCCGCCCCGGATCCGGACCGGGCCGGGAGCGTGGCACGGCCCGGCACCCCGCCGGAACCGGACCTTGCGGCCGGGGCCGTCCTGCTGGCCGAGGAGATCGGCCGGGCGCTCGAGGGCGTGGCCGGCAGCCAGGACGTACCGGGATTCCGGGCCGCCGCGAAAGCGCTGGCGGATGCCTGCGACCGGGCGGCCCGCCAGGGGCTGGTCCTCGACGGCGACCCGCACCTGCTGCGGAGGATGCGGAGGCGCGCCTTCGACATGAGGTACGACCCGGACGGCACCCTGCCGCCCGACCCGGGCCGGGTGCTGGCCGGGGAATTCGCCGTGCCCCTGGCATCCTGCGGTGGTCTGCGACCCATGACGCCGGAGGAGGCGGCCGGCTTCCTGCGGGAGTTCCTGCAGATCCTCGAGGACGGTGGCTGGGCGGGCACCCGCTGGGTCGAGACCTTCGTGGCCCCCGCCGTGGCCTGCATCGGCCGGGCCGGGCTGCCGACATGCTGCGGCCGGCGGCGGTGGGAGACCGGGCTGGCGGCTGCCTGCGCCGGACTGCAGTGGGCGTTCTCGAATTCCGGGCACGCGATCTTCGGTCTGCCCCGGCCGGTTGTTCTACGCCTGCCCTCCCACGCCCAGATCTCCCACGCCCGGATCCTCATCCTCCTGCGCCGGATCCTCGCGGCACACGCTGGCACCACGGAGCCCCTGCACGACCTGGTCCGGCAGGAGGACGAGGTGCTCGACGCCCTCGCGCAGGCGGCCCTGGCCGACCTGCAGGCGGTCCTCGCCCGGCTGCCTCCGGCGCCTGCGGACGGGGCGGCGACGCCGCTCACGGAGCCCGTGATCGCCGAAGTGCAGAGGGCCTCCACCGGGTTCGTCCGGTGGCTGACGCACGACCGGCAGGACCTGGCCCGGCTGGACCGGGAGGTGCAGGCACTGCTCGTCTCCCACGGCTTCGGCGTGCACCTGGCGGCCGGAGATCTCGCCCGCCTGCGCGCGCTGCTGCAGGAGCAGGCCGGCCATCTCGGGCTGGACATCCTGTGCCATCCCGGACCGGACGAAACGATGGAGATGCTCTCCCGGGCGATCGGTGACCTGCCCGAGGTGGATCCGCGAGGAGACGGGGCGGTCGATGCCGGCTTCCTGCGCACGGCATCCTGGCTGACGCTCCCGGCCACGCTGGCCCATCTCCGGGAGCGGCTGGTCCGGCTGTGCGATCCGGCCTCGCTGCGGGCCTGTGCCGACATCGACCGCCTGCAGGATCTGCTGGCCGCGGTCCGCGGAGCACGCGACGCGTCGCCGGGAGCGCTGGATTCCATCACGATCCGCGCATTGCGCGCCCTGCTGCAGATGCAGCTCGACAACGCCCGGAGGCTATGTTACCGATCGGACGTGCCGGTGGAACCCGGCCAGACCACGGCCCTGGCACAGCCAGCGGCCCATGAGGGAACCATGGAGAACTCGAAGGGGATGCTCGCCAACCTCCTCGGCAGCGCCAAGGCGCGCGCTCTCGCGGAGATCCACACCGTGCCGGGCGAGGCGGCGACGCGCATCGGCGCGAGCCAGGTGGTCAAGGTGGTGACGTCCACGTTCCTGGGCGTGGTCAAGCGCCAGACCGGGAAGAAGGGCGCGGCCACCTACGCCTGGGTCGAGAAGAACGTGCAGTCCGAGCCGGGCCAGGCGCTGGTCGCCGGCCTGGTGTCGCTGGGCCTGGACGTGGTGCCGCTCGGCTCGAAGGAGCGCCGCGGAGCGCTGGCCCACGAGCTGCGCGTGCGGGCCACGGCACAGATCGGCAACCTGCTGGCGGACGCCACCCTCGGTCCGGTGATGGGCGTGCTCGAGAACTTCCTCGGCGGCGACGAGGCCGTGGCGCAGATGGAGGCGGCCGGCGTACGCGTCGAATCCGCAGAGGTGCGCGGCGAGGCCGGTGCCCGCAAGGGCAACACGGTGGAGGTGCTCGGGTCGCTCGAGACGCAGCGGGTCAAGGTCGGGACGCCGGTCGCCGAGCCGTAGCATCCGGCACGGTCCGGCACGCACGCGCCGGGGCCGCCCCCTCGCGACGTTTCCGCTTCCCATCGGCACCACGTATGTGGTAGCCGGTGGACCGTCCCCACGGGCCGCGCGGACCGTGGCGCCATGCCGGGGTCCGCCTTCCGGTCGAGGTCGCGATGGAGCCGAAGGAATGCAGCTACAAGTACCTGAACGGGATCTGCGGCGACCCGGCCGGCGAGCGGGTGGTCGACCCGGGGGATGGAAGGATCCTGGGGTTCGCCTGCGATGCCCACGGGTCGGAGTCGGACAGCCGGTTCGTCCTTCCCTCCTGGGACGACAAGATGCAGCGACGCGGCGGGTTTAACCCCGGCCACGTCGTCTTCGAGCCGGTCTGGTGCCGCCTCTGCGGCGCGCCGCGGTCGCCGGCCAGCCGCACGGGCGACCTCTGCCCGGACTGCACGCGGGCCGACCTGGCCGCGGCACGTTCCGGCACCGATGACGACCCGGTCCACGCGGCCGGGCCGGCCGGCCTGCAGCCGTGCATGCACTGCAGTCCCGGCGCCACCCCCTCCTTCGATCCGCAGTGCCTGCACCCGGCCAGCCACCGTCTGCTCGTCGGCGTGCCGGGCGGCGTCGAGGTCTTCTCCTGTGCGGAGCACGCCTCGCCGGACCGGCTGGACGGGTGGAACCTCCTGATGAAGCACCTCCAGCACGAACTCTGCCTGCCCGAGGTGCCCCTCACCGCGGCCGACATGAAGTTCGCGCGGATCCACTGCGCCCGCTGCGGCGCCTGGCGGGCGGCCTCCCCGGACGGGAGCGACCTCTGCCCGACCTGCCGGCGGGACGCGGCACTGCTGCCCGCGCCGGTGGCCAGGCAGGTCGCCATCGGTCCGGCCGAGGCTCCCCCCGCGGTGCCGTCGCCTCCCGCCGCCGGCATCACGGAGGCCGGCTCCGTGCCGACCTGCAGCCGGGTGCTGGGACGCTCGTACAGCAACGGCGTCGCCCACGAGACCATCTGCGGGCGTCAGGCCACGCACCACGTCGTCCTCGCCGACCGCCCCGGCGAGCGGAAGTTGTACTCCTGCTCGCGCCACCTGTACCCGGAGCGGGGATCGTGCTGCGTGTCCAGCCGCCACGAATGGGCCCTTGCCTTTTCGGCCGATCCCCATGACGTGCACCTGGTTCCCGCCTTCTGCGAGGAGTGCGGCGCGCCCCTGCCCGCGCGCATCGGCGGCGGCCGGTTCTGTCCGGCCTGCGACCAGCGGGTCGCGACGGTCCTCCCCGCCCGCTGCACGCGCACGGTCTTCGGTCCCGGCGACGGCGTCCCCCGGCCCTGCGGGGCCACCGCGACGCACCGGCTGTTCATCGCCAACCATCCGGAGCTGCGACACTTCTCCTGCGGAGCCCATCTCGACCGGTCCGTGGGCGCCGCCCGCGTCGATGATCCGCACGGCCGGCACGAGGAGGTCGTCCACTCCGGGTGGTGGAACCAGCTCGCGGCCGAAGGGTGCAGCCGGACCACGTCCCCGGGGGACCTGCGGGCGGTGCCGCTGCGCTGCCCGGGGTGCGGCGACCTGCGGCCGCCGGTCGCCGACGACGACCCGCGCTGCCCGGCCTGCCGGCGCAGCGGGGCCGGGCAGGAGGTCGCCGCGGTGCTCGGCCATCTGCTCGACGAGAGCCGGCAGCAGACCTTGATCCTGCGCGCCCTGGCCGACGACTCCCGCACGCTTGCCGCCGATGCCGGGCGGCCCCGCCTCGCCGGGATCGTGGCTGCGGCCGGCGCGAAGGTCGCCCGGGAGATGGTCCCGGTCGCCATCGAGGGCACCCGGCGCGTGGCCGCCCGGCAGCTCGTCGTCCTCGCCCGCCGGAGCCTCGAGACGATGCTCGCGCAGGGCCTGAAGCTCGGCCCGTCCGCACGGCGCGACCTGCGTCGCTTCCTCGGTGGCGCCCTCGGCCAGGCGGTCGTGGCGCTCGTGGTATCGGTCGCCGTGGAGCTGCTTCCGCTCGGCGCGGAGGAGCGTCGGCAGATCCTGGCCCACGAGATCCGCACGGCGACCCTGGCCGACCTCGGCGACCGGGCCCTCGACCAGGTGACCGGCCCGCTGCGCGAGATGCTCCGGGAGTTCCTGGCCGGCGAGGCCGGCCCGCAGGTGCGGGTCGAGGCAGGCGGAGGCACGGGGGAGGCCGTGGCCGCAGGGGAGCTGGAGGACGCCGGAGCGGTGGAGGCCGGACGGCAGGGGAGGGTCGGGTAGTGGAGCATCCCAGGCCACCGGCCCAGCCGACCACGGACGCGAGCCTCCCTGACGGGGAGGCACTGCCGGCGGCGGAGCGACCCGATGCGGCATCGCCGGCCCCCGAGGCGGCCCGCAACCCCCTTCCCCTGCCACTCTTCACGGAGGTGGCGCTGCCCGAGCGGCGCTCGATGTCGGCACCGTGGTGGATCCGGGTCCTGCGCAGGGACAGCCAGGGCTCGTTCTCCCCGTGCCCCTGGGGCCGGTTCGACCCGGAGACCTTCACACGGGAGGACGTCGCCCGGCGCTGGGGCGATGGGGACTACATGGTCCAGCTCATGAGGCCGGACGACCAGGTGCGCTACTCCCGCGACCTGACGATTGCCGATGCCGGCGGAGCGAAGCCGTTTCCGGGCGACGCCCCGGCAGCCTGGCGGCCCGGGGACCTGCCGGAGATCGCCGCCGCGATCCGGGGATGGTGGACGAGGGGCTACTACGTCTCCTCGCTGACCGTGGTGCACTGGATCGACCGGCTGCAGGCCATGCTGTCCGGAGAGGCGCGGCCCCCGGATGCGATCGCCACGCAGATGGCCACGCTCCGGAAGCGACTGCAGGAGGAGGCATCCCTCCACTGCCCCCCGACGGACAAAGCGAGCTGGAGGTGCACGACGCACGATCCCCAGATGCTATCCGCCCTCGATGATCTCGACCGCCTCCTGGAGGAATCCGCATCAGAAGTCCCTGCCGGGGCCGTGGCGGCCCCTTCCGCCCCGGCACCGGTCGGCGTCAGGGACGAGGTCGGGGAAGCGCTCGACGGCCTCGACCGGATGCTCGTCGAGATGCAGGCCGCCTTCGTGATCGGCGCGGACCTGGCGGCGCAGGACGTCGAGGCCTGGCGCGAGCGCATCATGGCAGCCGCCTCCCACCCCTACCCGGACCTCGGCCGCCGGATGGGAGATCTCGGCCGCCGGATGGGAGATCTCCTCGCCGGCTTCGGCACGACCAGCCTCTCCCCGTTCCACGTCTGCGCCCGGCACCGGGAGCGCATCTTCGCCTGCCTGAACGAGACGCGGACCTGCCGCAGGCGGCGCCGGCTACAGGTCCTGCTGGACGGGATCCGGGCAGCGTTCGTGGCGCGGGACGGAACGGCCTCCGTGGTGACGATGCAGGACTGGGTGACCGGCCTCGGAAACATCGACCCCCTGCTCCTGCACACGCCCGTCTCCGTCAGACCGGCCCTCAAGGAGATCCACGACGTCCTCCAGGCCCGGCTGGAACGGCGGCTGGCCACCGGCTCCATGGCGCCGGTCGGCCTCTCGGAGAGGGAATCCTCCATCCTGCGGGCGGCCGTGGCACGGATCGACACGGCCGTCGGGGATCCGGTCGGGCCGGCCGCCGCCCCGGCCCCACCGGCCGCCGCCCCGGCCCCACCGGCCGCTGCCCCGGCCCCACCGGCCGCTGCGGCGCCCGTCGACACCGTGGTCGGGCTGCACCGGAAGAGGTCGCACCTCCTGCAGGAGATCCTGCGGATCCTCGACCGCCCGGGCGCGGTTGCGCGCGACGAGGTCGAGGTGTGGCACGAGCAGGCCTCGGCCCTGGCCCGCGTCGCCCTGCCGGACCTGCATCTCCAGGGGATCGCCGGGGCACTCGGCTTCTGTCTCGACCGGTTCAAGGGCCAGGCGAGGACGATCCCGGAGGACGCCCGGCGGGCGATCCTGGGCGGCTGCCGCGCGGCGCTCCTCGACGCCTCGCGGGACCTGGCGATCGGTCTGCCCCTCCGGGTGGCACTGGAGGCGTTCCTCGGCGCGCTCGACCACGCCTGGCTGGCCGGCCCCGACGCCGGCCGGGTGCCGCAACTCCTCCTGCAGGCGCTCGAGGCGCTGGCCGGGGACGTGACCTTCCGTGCCGGCGCGGAGGACCACCCGGTCGTCGCCGACCTCGTCGCGCAGATCGGGCAGATGCGCGACCGGTGGGCGCAGGTGCTCGAGGGCGTACCGGTCCCGTCCGGGGAGGTGGCGTTCCAGGAGATCGCCGACCGGGTCCGGGGGGTGCTCGGCCGCGGGCCCGACCTGCACGACACGGCGCTCTCCATGTGGGGCTCGCCGGACCTCTTCGCCGAGGCCGTCCACGAGATCCTCTCCGCCCTGCCGGCCGCGCTGGCCGAGGCGGAGGTCGGGAACCGGATCCTGGAGCAGGATGTCGCCTGGATGGCCGGGATCGGCCAGGTCCTGGGCCTGGCCGACGAGCTGGTCGGGAAGAGCTCCCAGGTCGCGCGGCTGTCGGACCTGGTGTCCGTGGTCCGGGAAATCCGGACCTCCCTCCAGGCCGTCTTCGACCTGATCCCCGAGGATGCCCGGAAGAGCCCCCGCCCCGTGATCGTCGGAGAGCAGGACCTGTTGCAGATCGACCGCCTGCTGGATGCGATGCGGGGACCGGCCGTCGACCTGGACGGCCTGATCCGTGCGATGCGGCCCTGGTCCATCGACCCCCTGCCGCTCCTACGCGCGATCGATGAGATCTGCCGGCCGGGGGCAGATCCGGCCGGGGAGCCGTGCCTGCATGATCTCGAGAGGGGGCTCACCTTCCTGGGCAGCGCGGCAGCCAGCCTGCCCGATGGCGCCGTCCTCGCCAGCCTGATGCGCGCGGCCGCGCGCCGGGCCCGCCAGTTGCTGGCCGGGGAGACGCTGGCGGGATCCCTGCAGATCGGGCTGCGAAACTGCTGCGCGGAGATCACGGAGAAGGCGGCGGCGCTCCGGAAGTGGTACGAGCGGCCGGCTCCCGCACGGATCCGGAGCGTGGCGGACCGGCTCGATGACCTCCTGTCGCGCTCCCAGCCGGCCGGGACGAGGGTGGACGGCAACGACGTCGTCCTGCTGCACAACGAGGCGGAGGCGATCGGGGGCCAGGCCGGGACCATGCCGGAGGCCGCCCGGGCACTGCTCACGCAGCTCGTCGACGAGCTGGCCCTGGTCGGCAGCCGCGGTGCCCGGAGCGACGGACTGGTGATCGGCCCGGGGCCGGACGCGACGCTGCGCACGATCCTGTGCGACCTGCGGGCGCTCGCGGAGGAGGAAGAAGCAGCGGCCACGGCAGCCGCGCCCACGGCAGCCGCGGAAGCCTCGGCCCCGGCGCCGGAAGCGTCCCTGGAGCGGGTCCTGGCACTGGCCCGGGAGGCCTGGGCGGTGATCGCCCACTGGCACGATCCGCTCGAGGTCCCGGATCCCGCCCGGCCCATCCCCACGGACGATCTGTGCAGCCGGATCCGGCGGTCCGCCACGGGCATCCTGCCCGTCCTCGCCGCGACGCGGCGGACCATGGACGACAGGAACATCGTCGTGCTGCTGGCCGAGATGGAGGCGACCTTCGACCGGATCCGGCGGCGGTTCCAGGAGGGTGCCCGGGGGGCCGTGCATCTGGTCGCCACGGTGCCGGAGGAGATGGCGCCGGACCTGCATAGCCTGGAGTGCATCATCGACGAGATGGGGGCCGGCGCGCGGGCGCGTGGCATGGACCGGGGGCTCTCGGCACCCGGCCTGGTCCGGGACCTGCAGCAGTTCCAGGCGGAACTCCTCGCCGTGCCCCGCCCGGACGCCGGCACCCGGCGGGAGCTCCGGCGCCGGGCGCTGTTCCTCGCCGGCCGCGCCGGGGCGCACGTCGACGGCCATGGGATCGCGGAGCATCTCTTCGTGATCGGCCGCCTGCTGGATCCCAGGAGCGGGGACGACGACCCCGACCGGGCAGCCGGCCTCGAGACCGCATGCGCCTGTCTCCGTGGGGACGTCGCCCACTTCGAGCAGGCGGTCCTCATGGCGCCGGTCGTGCCGCGGCTGCGCAGCTTCGTGGCCGTGCTGCGGGCGCAGCTCGCGGACCTGGCCCGGGGCGAGGCGGCCACGGGGATGGACTTCGCCACCCTGCACAACACGGCACTGGAGTTCGCCGGGCTCGGCAGCGACCGCATCGGGGATGCGTTGTCCGGCATGCTGCGCGAGCTGGCCGACCGGCTCTTCACGACCTGCCCGCGCGGCGGCGACGTGGCCCGGGTCGGGCTCCAGGGCACCGAGGCCGCCCGGATGCTGGAGACCGTCCTGGCGATCGAGGCCTGCGTCCAGACGCCGGCCGAGAAGGGCGTGCAGCCGTCGGAGCCGGAAGGCGTCCCGGCGGGGCGCGCCAGCGAGGAAGACATGGCGACAAGGACCGATGCGTACCGGGTGGACGGCGCAGACGCAGCCTCCCGGGCCTTCAGCTACGTGGTGAAGGCCCCGGACGGCAGCGTGCGCTGGCCGGGGCTGATCCGGGCAGGCGAATCACACTATGTCCGGGCGATCGGTGGGATCGTGCGGGTGGTCGCGCACGAGGACGGCGTGCGGCTGGAGGGCGCCCCGCCGGAATGGAGCGTCCAGTCCACACCCGTCGGGGTTCCTGTCGACCCGACCGCCTTCGAGGTCGTGGACGCGGAAGGCCAGTTCCGGTTCGGGGGGAACCTCCGGCCGGGTGAGGTCATGGAGCACGAGGGGGTGCGCGTTGTAGGCATGCCTGGTGCCGCCCTGCTCGAGGGACCGCATCCAGGGTGGACGCTACGGATCACGTCCGCGCCGGCACCGGAGGCGGCGGCCCCCGCCGCCCCGGCGGCGAGCGTCAGCGAGGGAGACATGGCGACAAGGACCGCAACCTACGACATGGGCATCGCCACCGGCAGCCGGAAGGCGTTCACCTACACGGTGGATGCCCCGTCCGGGAGCGTGGCCGGCGGGACGATCCGCGCCGGGCACACCCTCGCCATCCAGCTCTCCGGCGGGGGCGAGGCGCTGCTGGACGCGCTCGAGGACGGCGTGCGGCTGAGGGGTGCCCCGCCGGGCTGGCGCGTCGGGTTCGCGCACATCCCGGAGGTCGAGGAATTCGAGGTCGTGGACGCGGAAGGCCAGGTCCGGTTCAGGGGGAGCCTCGGGCCGGGCGAGGTCATGGAGCACGAAGGGGTGTACGTGCGCCGGATGCCGGGCGGCGCCGTGATCGAGGGACCGCATCCGGGGTGGACGGTGCGTGCCAGGCACGTGCCGGGACCGGAGGCGACGGCGTCCCCGGCAGCGCCCGTCGCCCCGACGGCCCCGCAGCAGGCCGTTCCCGGCGGGACACCACATCCGGCGTGGCGGTGGACACTGGCGCTCCGGGACCGGTTGACGGACCTGCTCGGGATGCCGCGCCGGTTCCTGCTGGACCTCTTCGCGATGGAGCCCGGGAAGGCCCGCGAGGAGACGCCGGCAAGGTGCCGGGCGCTGGCCGATGAGATGCGGTCCGTCCAGGCGGTAGCCGCCGAGATGGTCCAGATCAACCCGGATCCGGCCGCCCGGAAGGCCTGCCAGGACGTCCACGACGCTCTGGAGGCGGTGATCGAAGCGATCGGACCGGTCCTCGACGGCAAGACGGGGGCGGACCGGTTCGTCGCGAAGATCCCGGACCTCGTGCTGGCGGCGGGCCGGCTCACGGCCGCCTGCCAGGAGGTCGGCATCGAGGATCCCGACCACCTGGCCTTCCCGGACGACGAGGAGACGCGGAAGCTCATCGCGGGCATGCCGGCGTGGTTCGCCAGCCTGGCGCAGGGGGGCGGGGATGCCGGGAACGGCGAGGAGTCCGAAGAGGACCCGCTCGAGGCCGGTATCCGGGAATTCCACAGGACGCTCGACACGGTCCTGATCGCGGGCCGGCGCGAGGTCGGGGAGGATTGCCGCCGGTGGTTTCCCACCAGCCTGCGCGGCCGGCTGGTCACGCAGCTCGATGCACTGCGGGACCTGGCCCGGGCGCACGCACTCCCCGGGTCCACCGCGCACGCGGCGCTACGGGCGGTGCTGCGGGACATCGATAGGATGCTGTCCATCGACAATCGCAACGACCACGAGGTGCGCCTCGTCCCGGCCGTGGCGCGCCTCGGGGAACGCAGCCAGGACCTGGCCCGGCTCCTCGGCCTGCTGCGTGAGGACCGTCGCCGGGAGCACGCACGCGGCGGGAGGGGCGTAGAGGAGGCCGCGCCGGACGCCGACGGGAATCTGGCCGCACTGGCAGACCGGGTGGATCGGGTCGTCCAGGCGTGGCGCGCCATGCCGCGCGAGGCGTTCCAGACGGCAGGAGGGGAGTTCCTGCCCGCGTTCAACCCGGCCGTGCTCGCGGGGTGGGAGACGGACCTGGCGGGACTGCGGAAGGAGGTCCGTGCCGTCCTGCGCGCGCAGCCCGTGACCTTCACACTCCAGGCGCCGCTCGTGGTGCTCGATGGTTGCCTCGGGAGCCTCCTGCGCTTCGCCGCCACCAGCGAGGGCCTCCACACGCGGGTCCTCGACGAGGACGCGGTGACCGGGATCCAGACCGCCCTCGACGAGGCACGACAGATCGCCGATCTTTTCCGTCGCGGCCACGTGGCCGCGCCCGGGGAGGCCGCGGGTACGGCCGTGCCGGCCGACCCGACCACGGCGCTCCAGATCCTGGCCGGCGGGCCGGCATCCGCCAGCACCACACCGGGCGGTTCGGCGGCCGAGAAGGCATGCGGGGAGACCTGCAGGGTCGTGCCGGGCCGGCTCGTCGGCTGGGCGGTGCTGGACCCGTCCGGGAAGACCTTCGCGGCAGGATCCGACATGCTGCAGGAGGGAATGACCGGATCCCGGCTCCTCCCCGGGGGCATGAGGCTCGTATTCGACGAGCTCCGGCCCCTGAAGCTGGCGGATGCCCCGGAAGGCTGGACGCTCGACATGCCGGCCTGGGGTTCCGTCGCGATGGAGGGCGGAGCCGCGACCGGTCCGGCCCCACGGAGCCGGACCGTCCACTGGCAGGTGCTGGACGCGAGCGGAGAGGTCCACGGGGGCGGCTTCGATCATCTGTCCGAGGGCCGGCGGAGGATCAACCCCCTTCCCCTCCCCCATGACCCGGGGGTGATCGTGTACGACGGCCTCCGGGATCCGGTGCTGGTGAACGCCCCGGCAGGCTACCGGCTCCGCGTGGAGCCCATGTCGCGCGGCGCGGCACCCCCCGCCACGGAGGCCGGGTCGCCCGGGACGGGCCGGTTGGCACGGGCCGGCCTGGAACTGCGCGCCGTGGCCGGCGAGGGCGCGCTGCGGGTCGCCGGCACGCAGGTGACGGGCCTGGTGCGCACGGCGCTCGTCGGGGCCGCCCGGCGGGCCACGGGCCGCAAG
>Ga0172379_10003000_pt1 | contig 28089 bp, 20 predicted proteins | sample GrowelOW334metaG_FD_119756 | JGI IMG/M metagenome (GOLD analysis project Ga0172379, IMG submission 119756) | Groundwater microbial communities from an aquifer near a municipal landfill in Southern Ontario, Canada - Groundwater well OW334 metaG | ecosystem: Environmental > Aquatic > Deep...
CCACTATGAGAACCCAGACCGAAAGCGTTTTGGCATGCAGATTATCGGCGCTCGAAGGCCTCAAGCAACGCTGCTTCACAGGGGATAGAGTCATGGAATTCCATATCCATACTTCTATCCGCTCCGCGCTCGGCTTAGGATCGACCTTCTTCAGAACGACGGGAAACCTCATCATCCCGGATTTTTCGGCGGCGAGAAATCTCGCGGAAAAGCTGCGCGGCCTCGGGCAGATCGCCGGGCAGGACACGACGAAGCTCAGCGCCGGCAGGCTCAACGCCATGGGTCTTATCGATGAAATACTGCATCTCGTCATCAGGATTTATAGGGAGAAAGTCGCGCCCGATGTTATGGGGCGACTTTCGGCCTCGGTCCGGCGGGAAATCGGCGCGACGGAATTCAAATCGCTGCTGCGTGAGTTCAGCGTCCAGTTCCCCCCCCGGGAAGTGTACCAGGGGATCGCCGGCGTGGATGACTGGCTCGAAAGCAAGGCTTCCCCGATGGCGGGCGCGGTTGAAGTAGCCGCGAGCGAGCTCGCCTTCGAGGAGCTCATCCTTCTCAAAATAGCCAATGAAAACCCCGCCTTCGCTCCCTTCAGATTCCTTTTCGATGATGGCCTGCGCCCCGGAAGCGCGATTCCTGAAAGCGTCAGCGGGAAAACGAAATATCAGCAAGCCTTCGAGGCCATCGAAAAGACAAGCGGCGAGTTGCCGCCTTTTGGGCCCGCCGATCAATCCGCAAGCCTCATCGAGCTTCTGCGGATGCCAGCGAAGGCGGCGCCGGAATCCCTGGAAGCCCAGCTAAGGTGGATCCGCGACAATTGGGGCGCCAGCTTCGACGAAATCGGGCTCAAAATTCTGCGAAGCCTGGATCTGATCGCCGAGGAGGAAACGCCCCGGTTCCCGCCAGGTCCCGGTCCCGTGGCGGCCTACAAATATTCTTCCTCGCGGCATGAATACGAACGATTCACCCAAGACAAGGATTGGATGCCATCCCTGGTCCTCCTCGCCAAAAACGCCCTCGTTTGGCTGCACCAGCTTTCCGTGGCCTATGGGAAAACAATAGCCCGACTCGACGAAATTCCCGATCGGGAACTCGACATGATGGCCTCGCGGGGCATCAATGGCCTGTGGCTGATCGGCATTTGGCAAAGAAGTCCCGCGAGCGAGAAGATCAAGCGCTATTGCGGAAATCCCGAAGCGGCGGCCTCAGCGTACTCCCTTTTCGACTACGAAATAGCGTCGGAGCTCGGGGGCTGGGAGGCCTTGGATAGCCTGAGGGATCGTTGCCTCTGGAGAGGCATCAGGCTAGCGGCGGATATGGTTCCCAATCATACGGGCATGGATTCGGAATGGATACGAACCAGGCCGGATTTCTTCTTGGGATCCGAGCGATGCCCCTTCCCCGGCTATACCTTCAATGGCCCGGATCTATCCAGCGATCCTTCCATCGGGCTTTGGCTCGAGGATCATTATTATTCCAAAAGCGACGCCGCGGTGGTCTTCAAGCGCTTGGATCGCCGAAATGGCAAGGTGCGCTATATCTACCACGGCAATGACGGCACGGGCATGGCGTGGAACGATACCGCGCAAATCGATTTCCTGAATCCCGAAGCCAGGGCCGCCGTGAGGGAGAGAATCCTCCATGTAGCGCGGCATTTCAGCATCATCCGCTTCGACGCGGCGATGGTGCTCGCCCGACAGCATGTGCGAAGGCTATGGTACCCAGCGCCCGGCTCCGGCGGCGCCATCCCCTCCCGCGCGGAACACTCGATGCGCGACGAGGCATTCGACGAGGCCATGCCGAACGAATTCTGGAGGGAGGTCGTCGATGAATGCGCCGAACAGGCTCCTGACACCCTCCTCCTGGCTGAGGCCTTCTGGATGATGGAAGGTTACTTTACCAGGACGCTGGGGATGCACCGGGTCTACAATTCCGCTTTCATGAACATGCTCAAGGACGAGAAGAATTCCCTCTACCGCCTCACCATCAAGAATACCCAGGAATTCGATAGGCAGATATTGAAGCGCTTCGTCAACTTCATGAGCAATCCGGACGAGGAAACGGCCATCGCCCAGTTCGGTTCAGGCGACAAGTATTTCGGCGTTTGCACGATGATGGCCACCATGCCGGGGTTGCCGATGTTCGGGCATGGGCAGATCGAAGGCTTCACCGAAAAATACGGGATGGAATACAAGCGCTCCTACCGTGATGAAAAGCCTGACGAAGCCTTGCTCGCGCGACATGAACGCGAGATATTCCCCCTTCTCCGGATGCGGAAGCTTTTCGCTGAGGTGGATAATTTCCACCTTTTCGATTTTCTGACTCCCGACCGCGGCGTGGATGAAAACGTGTTCGCGTATTCCAATGGCCTGGGCGCGAACCGAGTGCTCGTCTTCTACAACAACTTCTGGCAACGCAGCTCCGGCGCGATCTCGAATTGCGGCGCCTATATCGAAAAGGACGGGAAGGGCAAAAAGCGCCTGGTAACAAAATCTCTTATACAGACCCTTGATTTGGATCCGGGGCCCGGGAATTTCCTCGCCGCGCGCGAGCTTCGATCGGGTCTATGGCATTTGTACCGTTGCGCGGATCTGGCTTCGGGGGGATGGCGGGTCGATCTGGAGGGATATCAGGCTCTCGTCTTCGAAGAATTTACCCGCGTCCACGACTTGGACGGAAGCTATGAGAGACTCTGGGCCTCGCTCAAAGGTCGAGGCGTAGCTGACATGGGCGATGCGCTCGAAGAATCCACGCGGCCGGAGCTCTATCACGCGCTCGGGAAGGCGATCGAGGCGATGGACGGCTGCGCGGACGCGATCGAGCGGCGCGGCGACGTGGCCAGTGCCGTCTCCCTGGCCGGGGAGCAGGTGGAACTGTATTTCTCGCGGCTTGCGCAAGCGCTTGACGAGGATGGAGGCCCCCACCCGGGGATCGAGGCGGTGGCGAGAGGCCGAGCCATCATCGAATATGGCATCTCTCTTCTCGAAACGATTATAGCGGCGCCGATCGCGGAATCGGCTCCCGGGAGCAAACGCGACGAAGTGCTCCGAAGTTTCACGTCGGTTCTAGGCCAGGGAAGAGGACTTCGCGCTTTCATCCATTATATTTTCATAGCCGGACTATCGCGCATGAATGCCGGCGCCAATCAGTCCGAAGAGCTGCGCTATGTCCTTGAAAAATTCCTCGTCAAGAAAAAGCTGCTCGCCCTCCCCTCCCACGCGGGATCCGCGGCCGATGGATTCCGGGGAAGGGATGCCGAAAGCGGACCCAAGCCCGAGCCGGTTCCCGCGTTCACGCTCATCGATCAAAAGGCCCTATGCCTGCTGGTGTTCGCTTTCGCCACAAGGCCGAGGGATTCAGCGGCGAAATTTCCGATAGGCCAAAGCCCGAAACTCCCCGCGCTTTCCTTTACGGCGAGGTCAAGGGCGGCCGAGCTCGTTCGCTGGGCAAGCGTTGATCACGAAGCGAAAGAAGCGCTCGGCATCAATACCTGGGAGGGGAAGGAATATTTCAGCAAGGAAAAGTTCGAAGCCCTTCTTGAGCTTTGGCCCTGCTTCGCCCTTCTCGAGAAAGCTCTCGCGGTGATGGATGCGAACAAAGACGCCTCCCCATCCGGCGTGGCATCTTCCATTGCCGAGGCGACGGAGCTGCAGGCCCATGAAATCGCCGCCATAGCGCGCGAAGCCGAAGAAAAGAGCGGTTTCGAAATCGCCACCTTGATCGCCATTCTCGAACATGAATGAACCGTCGATGATATCGCCAGCGAATCCTTGCGCGAGCGCGATCGCCGCGAAAATAGCGGATAGCTCAAGCGACCGCTCCACTTTTTTCGTATTTCCGACACAAGTATCAGCCGATTCCTGGGCTGAGGTCTCACTGCGAACGCAGGAGAAAGCCGCGGTTGAAATGGATCGATTCATCGGTTGGGACGACTTCCTGGCTCGAATCAGGGAGCCCAATATCCCGGCGAGCAAGAAGGCGGCGGATCAAAAATCCCGTCTCCTCTGGGCTCTTCTGATCCTGAAAGAACAGGAGGACCGACCATTCCTTCGTTCCCTCCTGAAACCTGGCACCATTCCTGCTTTGCCCCTGGCGGCGAGCCTCGCGAGGCTTGCCCCTTCCCTTCCCGACCTCCCGGCCGCCCTTAGTGGCCTGTCCACGACTCCCTCGAAAAAGGCTGAAATCGCCGATTACCTCGCCATAGCCGATCGATATTCCCGATTCCTCGAAAAACATAGCCTTTACGAGCCGAGCCAGGTCAGGCTTGCGAAAGAAAAATCGGGCCATTTCATACTTTTCGAGCCCGCGCTGATGCCTGGCTTTGCCAAAATGTCGCAAAGCCTGATCGAAGCATGTTCCATCGAGCTCTTTGAGCTTGGGTCTCATGGCCCTGGGGCGAACGCGCGTGATCGCGCGCTTTTAAAGTTCAGGACATTCCGCGAAGAAGCGCAGTATGTCCTGGCGAATTGCGCCGCCCTTCTCGAAAACGGCGTGCGCCCCGAGGAAATCGCCATAAGCGCCCCTACCTGCGGTCCCGAATTTCAAGCCCACGTCAAATTGCTGGCGCGTCAATTCGCGCTCCCGATTGAATTCCGATCGGGCGAGCCTTTGTCAGCCTCACCTTTCGGAAGACTGCTTGCCTCGCTTTCCCGCGCTTCCTCTGAAGGCTTTTCCCTGCGAACGATGGAGCGGCTTTTCGATCGGGGCCCCTTCGTCTGGAAGGAGGATGAATCGGCGCGCGGGCTCCTCCGATACGCGTCGAGATTCCATATTCCCGAATTTTCAGCGGATAAGCGATACATGTCCGAACTATGGGCCAGAACCTTTTCCGCATGCGCCGACCCCGGCGCGACCGTGATCGACTTCTATGCTTCGCTGAGAAAAGCGGCGCTTTCCATTGAAGGAGCGGGCTCATTTCCCGCTCTCCGGAGAGCGCTTTACGACTTCAAGGACGGCTTCATCGAAGCCGAAAACCTACCCTACGAAGCGGATCGAAGGCTCGCGCGCGTTTTCGAGGAACTGGACGCGCTCGAACAATGGCATTCCCATTTCGATCATCCCGCGCTCTTCGCCAAACCCTTCGATATTCTCATGCTCGAGTTGGGCGAAACCTCCTATAAGGCTTCCGCGCAGACGGAAGCCAGCGCGATTTCAATCTATCCCTTCCATCTGGGCATGCTCGCAGCCAGCTCGATCCATTTCGCGCTGGATGTTTCCCAGAATTCCCTCGACACTACCCTCAGCTACCTTTCCCGCACGCCGAAGGAGATCCAGCCGTATTTGGGCGAGGAAAACGATGTCGGCAAGGAAGTATTGGAATCGTTCAACGCGGTGAACGCCGTGTATTGCCACGCCGAGCGCACTCTGTCGGGATATTCGGTGCCCCATCCCTATTTCTCCGGTGCCGAGGTCGGCGCCGGATCCGCCGCGAAAACGATAAAGCCAGACGAAATCCCTGCGACTTTCGACAGCGAGGAAGCCCAAGCCTGGCGCGAATCGGCGCCAACCATGCTGCCAACCGCCCAGCCGGAAAACAGGAGAGGAGCGGCCTTGGGCTTTTTCCCTTCCGGGAACCCGGAACGGAGGCGCTTCCCCCCGCCGGCCATGGAAGGCGTCTCGCTTGTGGCGGCAAGACCGCTTTCGAGGCAGCGGCTTTTAAAGCTGCCCGCCTGCGACGCGGCGCCCCGCCTCAAGATCTCCCCGGCCCGCCTGAAAAACATGACGCAATGCCCCTTTAAATGGTTTTCCGCCTGCGTCCCAGGCATCGATAAAGGTCCCTCGGCGCTCGCCGACCTGGCCGAAGGTTCGCTTTCCCATGCCCTCATAAGCGCGGTGTTGCTTGAAGTCGCCGCGAGAGACGGATCATACAATCCGGCCCATATCGAAGCGTACCTAAGCTGGCTCGATGCCTCTTTCAGACGCGTGTTGGCATCAATCACGAAGCAAAACGGTCCCTCGATCGAACCCTCCCTGGAGGCGGCTTACCCGAAAATAAGGAACAGAATCGCCCAACTTCTTGATTTTGAAACAGATTTCAGCGAAGAAGGATGGGATATCGGAAATTTCGAGGTGAGCCTCTCCAGAGCGTATGAGGATCTTGGCCTGACCCTCGAAGGGCGAGCCGACAGAATCTCGAAGCGGAGATCCGGCTTCGGTTCGGCGGGCGAAGCCGAGACATACGCGGTGATTGACTTTAAAAAGAAAACTACCCCAAAAAAAAGGGATTTCCTCGCCGACGGAAACGGAAAGTTGCGCGATTTCCAGATAGCGAGCTACGCGGCGATGCTAGAAGGCCAGGGAAAGAAGGTCGAACGGGCGCTTTACTGGTCGATCGAGGAAAGCAGGCCATTCGTCGTCTTTGGCCAGGGCGGAGCCCGCGCCGACAGCGCGGCCTTCGATCCGGAGAGAAAAGCCCTTGGCGCCGCGCTGGCTTCAGTCGCCCGGATCATGGACGCGGGCAGCTTCCTATCGATCACTCCTTCGGCGGAGAGCTGCGATTCCTGTTCCATGAAACCCCTCTGCCGGGCGCACTTTTCTTCGGAGCATCTATGACAGAGCCGCATAACCTCGATTACCTGGACAAGCTCGATGAGCGCCAGAAGGCCGCCTCGATGGCGGAGAAAAATTGTGTCGTGACAGCGGGCGCGGGCGCTGGGAAGACAACCGTCCTCGCCTCTCGATACATACACCTCGTGATCGGGGAAAAGATGCCCGTGCGGTCGATCCTTGCGCTCACCTTCACCCGCAAAGCTGCCGCCGAGATGTATGAGCGAATTTACGGGGAACTGGCCGCGCAAACATCGCCTTGGGCGCGCCTGCAGTTAGACGATTTTCAGCATGCGCGTATCATGACCTTGGATTCCTTCTGCGCCGAAATCGTTCGCCAATCGGCGGGATATTTCGGCTATAGCCCGGAATTCGCCATCGATGACGAGAAATGCGCCGATCTGGCGAAGGGAATCGCCTATCGCTTCGTGCGACGGAACATGGACAAGCCCGGGATCAAAGAAATGCTCCTCTCCTTCCCTTTCGACGCGGTATGCGCCCGCCTTTTCGGCGACCTGGGAGCCAGTAACGTCACGCCAATCGCCCTCTTTGAGAAAATCTTCTCCCCCATGAGGGAATCGCTGAAAGCCATGGTCGACGAAAAATGGAGCGCCGGCATCCGCAACCTTGCTTCCATTTCCGAGGAGATCGTCGACGCCTCGAACGGCCTCGCGGCGCCGAAAGCCGATTGCGCCACCGCTATCGCCTGCTCTATCGACTTTCTAAAAACGTGCAAGGCTATTTCCTCCGAAGCGATGTCCATCGCGCCAGTCCCGGAATGCCTTCCCGCTATCGCGGCGCTCGCGATGCGCTCATACGGTAAAGGCGATTCCGAGCAGAGCATAAAATCCTTGGCGGCCCGAGCCAGGGAGGAAGCGCGAAACCTTCTCGATATCGCCGAATATGAAGCCGCATTTCCTTCGCACTGCTCCCTCCTGGAACGATTGGACAAATACGCCCTTGAGGTCTCGGAGGCCAAGCGACTGGCCGATCTCATGGATTTCAAGGATCTTGGAGCCTGCGCCATCCACGCTCTCGAGCGCCGGGAAGAACTGCGCTCGTTCTGGAAAAGCGCCTTTCAAAGCATCATGATCGACGAATTCCAGGACAACAACGAGCTACAAAAAAAGCTTCTCTATTTTCTGGCCGAAAAAAAAGATCGCTCGTCGAAAGGCCTGCCCAAGCCAGCCGATCTCGAGGAGGGAAAACTATTCTTCGTCGGCGACGAAAAACAATCCATCTATCGGTTCCGCGGGGCCGATGTCGCGGTTTTCAAGCGCCTTTCGGCCGAACTTTCGCCGGGGGATTCCGCGGCGGGATCGTCCTCCATTACCCTGACCACGAATTATAGGAGCTCGGCCAAGCTGATAGGCTTTTTCAACGGTTTTTTCTCGTCGGTAATGGCGGACGGCGCCAACCTTGAGGAGGTCGCCGACTTCCGCGCGGCGTATTCGGGCATGGAGCCCGGCCGCGAAGCCTTGAAAGATGAGGCCGCGCTTTTCGACTCTAAAATCCAGTACTACCTCGTTGAGGCGCCCCACGCCGAGGAGGACGAAAACGAAGGTTTGGATGAATTCGACGCTTACCCGGACGCTGAAAAGCCAGATGCCGAAACGCTCGGAGCCGATGACAGCCTGGCTTTCGAAATCGCTCAATTCGTGAAGCGAGCCATCGGCACTCTGGAATTGCGGCTAAAGAAAGGCGCGGCGACCGGAACCGCGCATAAAAAAGCCGACTACGCGGATTTCGCCATCCTCCTCAGGACGACGACCCATCAGCATAGGCTGGAAAAGTATTTCCGCCTTCTCGATATCCCCTTCGATTCCGAAAGCCCTAGAAGCCTTTTCAGGGAATCACCCGCGAACGATATCTACAATATCCTCGCTTTCGCGCAAGACCCGGAGAATAAGGCCGCCTACGCCGCCATTCTCCGCTCGCCGCTTTGCCGCGTTTCGGATGAAAGCTTCCTCGAGCTGATGACCTCGGGCGAGGCGCCTTTCGAATCGATCGTCGATTCCGAGCGGGACACTCGAATGCTCGCCAGGGCAAAGAGGTTCTTCGAAGCCCTGGCATCCCTGTCCAAAGTCGCCACCGTATCCGATATCGTCGATTTCGTCTGGAATTACGGCGGTCTCCGTCTGGATATCCTGTCGCGGCCCGAATCCCACTCCTTCCTGGAACATTTCGATTACCTCTATCACCTGGCCGCCGGCATCGATCAAAATCGCGGAGGTACAGCCGATTTTCTCGCCTCGCTCAGGCCCTATATCGAAGGCGAAACGGAGAAACTCGATATCGAGAACGTGCCCCGCAGCGGCGCTTCCGGCGTAAAAATCCTCACCATGCACAAATCAAAAGGTCTCCAATTCCCGATCGTCATAATCCCATGGGTCGAGAATGTGGGATCGGGGAAGCGCGGACAGGGGCTTTGGGAGATGCTTCCCTCGGGGCTCGCGGTGGATCTGAAACCCTACGACAAGCCTGGCGCCAAAGCGAGCAACGTCTTTTACAGGCTCGCGAAAAGCCTCAACGACGAAATGGCGCGGGCCGAAGTCAAGCGCCTCCTCTATGTCGCGTCGACGAGGGCCGAAGATCATCTTTTCTTTTTCGGGAAAGAGCCGAAGCGATGGGATGCCTTGGGAGACTCCTTCCAGCATTATCTGGAGGCATTTTCCGAAAGCTGGGCGAATCCTGAGCATGCGACGAGTGGCGTCGTTGCCGCCGACGCGAGCGATCCATCGCCAGCCGCGCTCCTGGAGAAAATTCGCTTATCCCGCAGAACAATCGCCGATGTTCGTCTTTGGCGCAAGCGGCGCGCCAATCCGCCGACGGGAGAATTCGCTCAAGCTTATGCCGCCGCTGGAACCCTTGGCCGCGTTTTTCCCCGCCGTTATTTGAGCGTCACGGAAATCAATGAAGCCTGGTGCGCGTTGAGCGGGGAGAGGCTTGAGGAAGTCGTTGCCGCCAGCGCTGCGGCGCCCATTCAGGCGGACAAATTTGGAACATTGTGCCACCATGCCGTCGAATACGCGATAGCCTTCGGGGGAATGACTGGATACGAGCCCCCCGAAACCCTCCTTCGCGGGGAGGACCCAGAAAAAGCATCTCGAGCGGTAACGCTCGCGAACGCGATGGCCTTGAATTTCCTAGAGAGCGATTTCTGGCTTTCGCTTCCGGCTCAGGCGGGCAAAAAGAGCGAAAAGCCCTTCCTCCTGGCTTTGGGCGATTACATCGTGAAAGGCCGCATGGATCTTTTCATAGAAACCGAAGCCGAGGTACTGATCATAGACTTCAAGTCGGACCTCAGCCAAAACCCAGCCCGCTATTCAGCGCAAATGGCGCTTTACCGCGAGGCGGCCAAAGGCATCATACCCGTCAAGAACATAAAAACGGGACTATTCTGGCTGAGGAGTTCCACGCTCGCCTGGGTGGATGGAATCATGACCCCAGCGGCCCTCCTCGACGCGGCGAGGACTGCCGCCCGAAGTATTGGACACGAGGATGCATAAATCGCTATACTCCCCCAAGAAACTTCTATGAAGGTAATTATGCAGAAGAGTGATCGGGAAAAAGGCAAGAAATCCGATGCTAGCCCAACGCCGGCACGCCTGTTCTGGATGCTGGCGAAGATCAATACTGTCACGCTGGGCGGCGGCTATGTCATCGTGCCCGTAATGGCCGCGAGCCTCGAGAAAAAGGGCTGGATGGACGAAAAGGAGTTTTACGATATTTTCGCCCGCGCCCAGGCATTCCCAGGCCCTTTGGCGCTCAGCACGGCTCTGCTCACCTCCCTCCGGCTCTGCGGATTCAAAGGCGCTGTCGCTGCTTTCTGCGGCGTTATCCTCCCCCCGTTTCTCGCGATTATACTCGTAAGCGGCCTTTTATCCACCTATGGTTCCTTGCCGGCCGTCGTGCGCTTCCTTGAAGGAGCTGGTGCCGTTGTCCCCGGCCTTGTCGCGGCGATGATCTGGAAAACTGCCGCAAAGCGGGCATGGACTCCCGTCAGGATAATCGAGACGATCGTACTCTCCGCCCTGCTCATCCTCCTGCCGGCTTTCAGCCTGCCCCTTCTTCTCACGGCTATCGCGGGACTCTACTGCATCGAGGGATTATGCAAACGCTAGAAATTATCTGGACATTCTTCAAAGTTGGCATCATCTCTTTCGGAGGAGGCTGGTCCACCGTCGGCATCATCAAGAACGCGGTCGTGCCGCATTGGATCAATGAGACTGATTTCCGTGCCCTCATCGCCATAGCCCAATCCACGCCAGGCCCAATAGCCCTTAACGCGGCTACCATGGTTGGCTGGTCGCACGGAGGCTTTCTCTCGGCCTTTGCGGGCACGCTCGCGGTAGTAGCCTTCCCGGTCGCGGCGATCATCGCCACCACGCTCCTGGCCAGGCGCGTAAAGCTCAACTCCTTGGCTATCAACGAATCGTTGAGAACCGGAAGCACGGCCATGATGATCATGACACTGTGGGCGCTCATGCCTTCGGTGGCGGATCCCCTGATCATCGCCTTCGGACTGGGTTCTTTCGCTATCGCGGCGTTCACGAAGATAAACGCGCTTTGGGCGATTTTAGGATCGGGAATTATCGATGCCGTGGCTGGTCCGGCGATAAGGAAGTTGCTCGGGATCTGAGGCGGAGAGGAATTGAGTCCATTCTTCCCTGACTTTTTTCACCGCCATCTCAAAGCTTCCGATATCCTCGAAACTCTTGGCAGGGCTAAGTTCTTCAGGTTTCGCTATGGCCAGGATCCTGGCTTCGCCTCGCGAAGCGAGCAACGCGTCCACGTTATCCAAAGCGAATTCATGACCATCGGGATCGTTGCCTGGTATCGAGTAACCTAGTTTTTCGCTCCATGAGGAAGCCACTATTTCCTCGATCGCCGCGACGAGCGCATCCCTTCGGTACGCTCGGATACCCACATTGGCATAGGAGATCCCTTTCGATGAGCCCTTCCCCATCCCAGGCGCCCCTGCCCCGCCCAGTTTATTGTGCCCGAAAGCGCGAGGCAGGCCTTCATCATCGAGGATCACGGGATAGGCTGGATGTTCGATTTCGGCGACAGGCAACAAGAGCCCGATTTTTTCTCCCGCCGCCTCCAATTCCTCCAAGGCGAGCAGGCTTGCGAGCGCCGTAAGCGGCGAGTTCGCGTCGCCCCCGAAGTTGGCCAGCACATAGCGCGAATCGCCCCAAACGCGCATCGACTGTCTCGCCGCGTCACCATGCCCGAGCATTTTCCCCGAGGGGCCCTCATTCTGCGTAAAAAAGCTTGTTGACTCCCCATCGATGCCGAGTGGATCGAGGATCAGTTCCTGTATCTCCGCTTCCCATCCGCGCACCACGAACATCTGCCGTCCGAGGCCTTTAAATGCGTCGATGGCATATGCCGCCATCGGAATTCTTGGCGGACACGAGGTGATGAAATTTCGAACGGGAAAAAGCCCACGCGGCGCGGCGATGGGAAATTCGGCCACCAAGCGGCTGAAATCGTCGATAGGGGCACTATCCAGTTTTTTCTTCGCGGCGACGAGACTCTTCACCCATCTCGTTCCGGCGCCAGCCAGGAAGGTGACGCAGCAGGTTTGGGATTTCAAACCTGCGGAGACTCCCCCCGCGCGCGCAAGGGCGAGCGCGTCCCGCGCCAGAAGCGCGGCGTCACGCTTGCGGCTCGCGAAAGGATGCGGCTCAATCGGCATGCATCGTGCCCGGCCCACATTCGGCGGGAGCCTCGACCTCGCGAGGCTTGAATTCCTGCTTGTCCGGATGGATGATCCTGTATTTTCGCACGAAACCGTTGGGTCGATAGGTCATCTTCGCCTGTCGCAAGCCTTCGTTGCCTAAATCCTGTTCTCTGTTGATAAGCTTGTAATATGCGGGAAGCGACTGAGCGAAAGCCTGGTTTATGAACTGGTAGATTCCCTTGAAACGGTCGCAGGCCTTCTCGAAATGGACGGCGAACATCGTGCCTTTGGCGAGGGACTCGCCAAGGCACCAGCCCACCGGCTCGTTTCCGATATAGTAGACCGCTCCCTTCATGCCAAGCTCCTCGAAAAGCTCGAGTCCTTCCCTTGCCGCCCGATAATCGCCCTCGACGCCTTTTGTGGCTCTCCATTCGTCGAGGACGGCGATGGCATCGTTGACATTTTCCTTTTTCAGCGGCTTTTGCTCGCACTCATAGGAGCTTATGAACCCGTTTACGAGATTTCTCTTCTTGTGGTACTCGCGCCCCGTCAATTCCGCTAGATCTTTCCTCAAATAGAGATAGTCGAAATTGTCCCTATCCTCCTGAACGATGTAGCCGCTCGCCTCCAGCTCTATTCTATGTTGGTTGGCTTGGGTTTCAGAAAGATTTTTCATATAATCATGACTCAGCATCAACTCATAGAAGATCTGCTTGGACGCCAGGCAACAGGGAAGATAGAAAAAGGTCTTCCCTTCCTTGGTGCCGGTGATGACGAATCCCTCGCCCGGCAGCCTGGCAACTTTATAATCGTAGCTGTGACGAAAGAGATAGAGGTTGGCAAACGTGAATTCCGATATTCCGTCCCTCAGCAAATTGAAAGCGGGATACATCTGGTCGATCATCGGAAGCGCGATGGGCGCGAATTCGGGGTATTGAGGTATAATCGTTTCGTCGTTCATTTCTTCAATGATATGAAACCTGGGCGAAAAGGGCAACCCTTAGGGCGGCTGTTGCCTTGACCGCTTTTTCCGGGCATAATCGGGATACCATGAAAGAGTATGCCCCCTATTTAAATCAGCCGTACACGGCCGCCTTGATCGATCGTCTTGTGCGCTACGCGAAAATCGATACACAGAGCGACCGTCATATCGAAAACATCCCCTCCACCCCAACTCAATGGAATCTCGCGAAACTTCTGCTGCAGGAGCTGAAGGAACTCGGGCTTGCCGATGTTTCGCTCGATGAGCATTGCTACCTGATCGCGAGAATCCCCGCCACGAAGGGATTGGAGGACAAACCTTCCATAGGCCTCATGGCTCATATGGATACCGCGAGCGATGTACCCGGCTCGGGAGTGGCTCCAAATATCATCAGCCGCTATGACGGGAAGGTGATCGCGCTCTCGGAAACCGAAAAACTCGATCCCCGCGATTTCCCGGACCTGCTTGACCATGTGGGCGATACGATCATCACCACCGATGGAAGGACCCTGCTGGGAGCCGACGACAAGGCCGGCGTCGCCGAAATCATGACGACCATAGAATGGCTGGCGGCCCATCCGGAAACCCGGCATGGACCGATCGAAATATTCTTCACGCCCGATGAGGAAACGGGAAACGGCATGAACCTCTTCCCGCTTTCCAAAGCCCGATCCGAAGCATGCTATACCCTCGACGGCGGCAAATCGGCGGAGATAGAAGCCGAATGTTTTACCGCGTACAGCGTGCATGCCGAGTTCTCGGGCAAGGTCATCCATATCGGCTCCGCCCGCGGGAAATTCGCGAACGCCGTGGCGATGGCTTGCCACTTTGTCGCTATGCTGCCGCGCTCAGAAAGCCCCGAGGCGACCGACAACTGGTATGGCTATTACTGCCCGATTGAAATCTCAGGATCCATGGAACGAGCGGCCCTCGACGTCTACCTGCGCGATTTCTCATCCGAGGGCATGAATCGGCGCATCGAAGCGATGAAACTATTCGCGTCGGCCATCGAAGCTCAATTCCCCCTGGGCAAAGTCGAGCTGACGATGAAAAAGCAATACCTCAACATGAAAGAAAAGCTCGATCAGCGTCCCGAAGTCCTCGCGAAGCTGAGCGAAGCCATTCGCCGCGCGGGCGCCGAACCCGAGACAAGGCCCATCCGCGGAGGAACCGATGGATCCCGGCTCACCGAAATGGGCATTCCGACGCCGAATATCTTTACGGGCGGATACAATTACCATTCGCGGCACGAATGGGCATCGGCAGGGGAAATGTCGCTTGCCGTCCTGACCCTCGTCAACCTCGTGTCATTATGGGCTGAATGAGGACGCCGGCGGGAAAATCCGGGCGGAAACCCTTTACAGAATGACCTTCGCTCCTAAAAACACTTTTAGCGGTTTGAGAGGGTAGGCTTCAAGCGTATAGCTGGATCCGCCCGCGCTGACGATCACCGGATCTTCCAACGGAATCATGTAAAGCGCCTTGAGGAACAGTCCGAGGTGCCCCAGATTCAAGCCGAGACCACCTCCCGCTTGAAAATATTTGGTAGCCCTGAGGGCAACCGAAGGATCGGGGTCATTCTCGGCATAATCCGTGGCTATCTGCCCTACTCCCAATTCGAGGAATGGATCCAGAAAGGATTTGTATGAAAGAGGATGCCCCTGTAGATACCCATTGATGTCATAATCCACCATCTTCGCGGTCGTGCTCCCGAAGCTCGTGGAGTAATAGGACCAATTGAAGCCTGCCCCGATCGCGAAGTTTTTCATGCCAAGTTCGATGAAAGGTCCATAAATAATTCCCTCGCCCTCCTTGAACATGGCGATGATGGTTTCGGCGCTTTGATCCGTATTGGCGAACACCGCGGCGGTGCCGCCGAGCGAGATCTGCGCCCAGGCCGAACCCTCGGCGATAAGCAGCAGCATCATGGATAGCGGGCCTATCTTTTTCATGCGTGACTCCTTCGGAAGAGAAGTATAGCGTCAATTCTGCAAATAACAAAAATAGCGCGCTATCGCCTTTTCGGCCGTCCCAAGATCCCGCGTTGTCGTGAAACATGAATCGTGCTATTTTTGTTTATATAAAAGAGAGGTACCAATCTTGAAAAGAAGAACGCTCCTTTTCGCTCTCACGCTCATCGCCATCGGCGGGCTTGTTTTCGCCCAGGCGAAGACTTCCCTCACCATACAAAGCAATCAAACGGGCGCGAGGGTCTATATAAACGACAATCTCGCCGGGTACACGACCCCGAGTTTTTCCACTCTCGTGGTTCCCGGACTCTATAGGATAAGGGTAAGCAAAGATGGCTTCCCGGAATTCAAGACGACCGTCGTTATCGGGCAAAGCCCTATCACGATCATGGCCTATCTTGGCGGATCGACACCGCCAGCGCCCCCGCATCCCCAGCCGCCGCTTCCCCCGCCCGTTCCGCCTATGGTTAAGCATCAACTTTCCATCGATACGAATATGGGGGGAGCTCAAGTCTACATAAACGGCGCTTTCTCCGGCATCACGCCCTTCGTCACCTTCATGCATCCCGGCAATTATTATATAGTCATCAGGCTCGATGGCTATGAGGACTATGTAAAAACCGTAGATTTAAGCGGCTCGTACAGAATCCACGCTTCCCTGAAGCCTCTTTCGCTTCCGATCTATATCGACGCGACCAACGTGCCAGGAGCGGCGATCTATAGAGATTCAGCGCTCATAGGAACCGTTCCCTACCGAGGCAATTGGATGCCCGGCACCTATTCCCTGCGTGTCACGGCTCCCGGATATGCCGATTACACGGAACGAATCATCGTAACCGGTCCCCTCACGATGCAAATTTCCCTCACTCCCCTTCTCGTCGATTATGAAATACGAATTCCCGAATTCTTTGCCACGCATGAAGGGAAAGCCGTACAGTTCAGGGATATGGAGCTCTATCTCGATGGCAAACGCCTCCAATCGCCTTTCGGGAAAGCGGTTCCCGGAACTCATAGGATTACCCTGATCGTATCGGATCTTCGTTTTGAGACAGATTTTGAACTGACCCCAGGAACGGTGGTTTCCCTCGAACCATTCTTCGGAATCAACGTACATTGAGCCGCGGCGAGCGCCCCGCGGGAAATGCGTACCTCGCGGCTTGCCGCGAGGTATGTTGATTAATTTCGTCAAGTATGCTTTCTTGATGCTGCGGCTTCTCGCGAAGTATATTTGCAGCCCGAGAAGTGATTTGCATTGTGGGGAGCTTGCCTTTATAATTGCAGCAAGGATAGAAAATGCTTGAGAATGTCGACATGCAGGAATTCGAACGGGTGGCTTCCAACACTGGCGTCTTCAAAGGCGTTGAAATTGATCTGCTGCATGAGACATTGCTTTCCTGGAAAAGTTCTCCCGGCGATCCTTATACCGTCCTCGAATTGCGCGATGGCAAGATTCTTGTCGCTTTCGCGATCATCAGCAAGATCAACGGCCGCGAATCCACCTACGACATACGCTACCTCGTGGTGGACAGGGATTATCATTCCACCGAAGGCGGGAAGCATTTGCTCGAGCTCCTGGACGAGGATTTGCTCAACCATAGTTCATATGCCGTAATTAGGCTCGAGACTTCGGGCAAAAAACTCGGCAATTTCAGGTCCGAGGCCTTCCAAGACGCTGGCTATAAGATGATTGGCCATATCCCAGGCTATTATGGCGCCGATGATGATTACTTCTACCTTATAAAGACCGTGTATCGAACGCCCCCGAAATTCTCAAAACCGATAGCCCCGGAAGCCGAGGAAACCGCCTCGAGCGAGCATTCCGAGCCCTGAAAAACCCAATCTCGCGAGCCCCTCTTGCTTCAACTACCGCTTGATTCGGTGGCTCCTAACCTGGTATATTCTTGCCGTCATCGCCGAGATAGCTCACATGGCAGAGCGGCGCACTCGTAATGCGCAGGTACCGAGTTCGATTCTCGGTCTCGGCTTTAGGTTAGTCTATTCTGCATTTCAATTTATCGTTGAATACGGTAGGAAAGAAAAGCCGCATCGCCAAACTCCTAGGAGAGCGGCATCATTACGCGCAACAAATATGTTGAGCCCCCTTAACGGGACCACTTTTATCTGAAGATTCGGTTTGAATTGTGCCGCCCCTTCCAAAAGAGCCGTCAATTATGACGGCTCTTTAATTTTTGGCTAATTATCGCAGCAAAAATATCGCCGCCTTACGCGAGAAGTTCAGAAGGCAGGAGCGCGCACTCCGTCTTCAGTGAACCTCGCGCGGCTTTCGGGGCGCGCAAGAATAATTGAGCTATTTCGAGAAGTCAGGAAATATAAGATTCGAAATCTGGTACCGAGTTCGAGTCTCGTTCTTCGCTAAACGTAGATTAAAAGAGAAGCCCCCCGGCATCGTGAAATGCCGGAGGGCTTTTTTGTTATTGGGAAGCGCTATTAGTGATTCTCTGCGTTGAGTTCGCCGGAAACCTTCAGGATCTTGCCTTCATAGGTGACCTGGAGGGAACCTACCCAAGCAAAGAGTTCGGAAGTGACTGAATCGGGGACGATTTCCCCGACCTTCGTTGTCGAGGTCCCAATCACTTTTCCTTCGGCGACCGAGGGATCCCAGACTTTTGCCCAATTTACATCGGCGGCCTTGCCAGTAGCGGAAAAGTCGGGATGAATGAGGTTCGCCGTCGTGCCGACAACGCGCATGGTGAAGCTGTCGCTTGGGAATACGAGTTTGCCGGATTCATTAGTGACAATCTTGTAGGCCGTACCCCGATGCACCGACTGGATGGTGATGACGCCATTCTGGGCTTTCCACACAGCGAGGCCATCGGCTTCGCGGGTGCCAAAATTAGCAATGCCATAGAGGAACAGTCCTCTCACGCCGGCGGGAAGAAGCTTTTTACCTTTCACATCGAGCCTATAAGGATTGAAAATGACGGTCGACTTCAGCTTGCTGGCTCCTGAGGTGGCGTCAGCACCCGGCACAAATTGATCTTTATCGCTGGCGCCCACCGCGCCTTTGAATGTAAAGAAATTGTTCGCATAATCGGCAGCTGCGAGGTTCACCTGGGTAGAAATCGTCAGGTCCGCTGCGAAAGCTCCGCAAGCCGCAATCATAGCGAGAATCGCAACGAGAGCGATTTTTCTATTCATGTTTTGCCTCCTTGGCAGGGATAATCCTACATTAGATAGTCGCTATTGTCAATTATTTATATATTTATATAAAATTATATATAAAAAAGTAGCCAGCATGTAATCGCTACTCCCTTTAAGCTTAAGCCCTTGATCAAGCTTGCGCGGCTATAGTATATTCATCGCTGCGTGAGCCAACTTCGCATGCTGGTTCGCGTTGTCTTGGGGAATTAGCTCAGTTGGTAGAGCGATAGGTTCGCAATCTATAGGTCAGGGGTTCGAATCCCCTATTCTCCACAGATTAAGTTGTTACCTAGTAACGACTTTAAGAAAGACCGGAAAACCGGATTTCGAAACAATTCCTTAACTGTTACCCATTTGTTACCCAAATGGGTAAGGACAGGGAAATGGCTCGAAAGCCGGTTTCTGTTTTTAGGCGACCCACTACAAAAAAAGGGCAGTACAAGTACTGTCTCAAGGTATGGGATGAAAACCTTGGAAAGTATGCCGCCCCCCCGATCCGCTCAGTCGATAGTCATAGAATTCGATCTTGACGAAAAGCAATTCCCTTACACTTCCCGGACTGGAGCCCTCCTCATCGGTCAAGAACTCTTAAGGAAGGGAGAAAAGCTCACAAAGAAGCATGATCCGCTCTTGGCTGATTATTGCGTAACTTTTTGGGATTGGGAGACATCGACCTACATTCAAGGCCGACTTGTCAGAGGGCTTCGTACAGGTAGGGAACATGCCGGGCATTGCGCATCCTATGTCAAGAATTATGTCCGACCGGCCTTCCCTTCCCTTAAGCTATCCGCTCTTCGTGCATCCATGCTTGAAACCTTCCTCTTACAACTTAATATAGATACTGATGTCAAACAAAACGGAGGTTTTAAAATCTTGTCATAACAAGTTTTAATTTCATTCCAGGGTAAGGACATTTATTCCCAAAATTACTATCTCTGACCGCACTGTATTTTTTGTATTCTCCCTTTTTAATTCTACCAAATCACGGTCTTTAGGACCCAACACACCACACTTGCCTTTAACTGTGGTGTGTTTTATCATGGTTCTATCATGAAACTTGAAACCGAGAAGCAGATCCGCGATCTTATCTCTTCCTGTGGCGGCTATATTCGTGCGGACTCACTTAGGGAAAAAGGAATTCACTCGGCGCACCTCGCAGCACTTGTTTCCACTGGTATACTGGTTCGCCTCAAGCGTGGCCTTTACACACTCGCAGATGGTACGGAACGTTCCGAACTTGTCGATATCCAGAGAGCTGTTCCCAGTGGTGTATTCTGCCTTGGCACTGCTCTCTCGCTGCATGGGGTCGGTACATGGGAACCGCCGGAAGTCCAACTCGCCATTCGCCGCGACTACCGAATCACTCTCCCAAATTTCCCTCAGATTAGGCTATTCTCGTTCTCGGGAGTCCGGTTTGAGCTAGGAATCGTCGAACAAGCTACTGAAACCGGAATTGTCCGAGTCTATGACCGCGAGAAAACTATCTGTGATATTATCCGATTCCGGAACGCCTTGGGCCTAGACATCGCTATAGAAGCCCTGAAAGAGTATCTCAAGGGGCGTGGCCGAAATATTCCAAGACTCCTCGAATATGCAAAACTACTTCGCATGGAAGGCTCGATGCGCGGCTATCTAGAGGCGCTATCATGACAGGGAAAGAAGCATCCATCCGCGCACGACTCAAAATTGTAGCAGCCCGGAAAGGGGTCAGTTTCCAATATGCCACCTTGCTCTATTTGCATGAAGGTTTCCTGCGACGGCTCTCGGTATCATCGTACCGAGAGCGTTTTATCCTCAAGGGAGGCCTCCTGCTTCAGTGTCTGTCGGAGTCTTCATCCCGCACGACGAAAGATATCGACCTCCTCGGTAATGGGATAGCAAACGATTCGGCTACGATAACTGCCATAGTCTCCGCGATCATTACAACGTCTGAGGATGATGAGCTTCGCTTCAATCAGGATTCTTTGGCAGTCGAAGACATTATGGAAGGTAATGAGTACCATGGCATTCGGCTTTACATAACCTGCTATCTTGGAAACATCCGTAATACTATCCAAGTAGACATCGGATTCGGCGATGCTGTGGAAACACCTTTTCGTGAGATCGACTATCCGATCTTGGTTGATGGACGAAAGTTTTCTATGCTCTCCTATCCCTTATCAACTGTCATTGCGGAGAAATTCGAGACAATGGTCGCCCTCGCCGACATCAACAGCCGCATGAAAGATTTCTGGGATGTCGCCTATCTACTCGAAAATCACGACATTCCGGAAGCAGAGCTCGTGCAAGCTTTGAAGGCGACTTTTCAAAAGAGGGGCACGCCAATACCGGCAGAGCCAACGGTTTTTTCTTCATCCTTCGAAAGTTCCGAAGCGGCTATAATGCGATGGAAGGCATTCATTCGGCGCTCCCACCTTCCAGATATGGACTGGGGTAATGCGCTCTCGATCATTCGAACTCGGTTAGCCCCTATATATAAAGCGTTACAAAAAGCACTGGGAAGTTCAGAATGAATACTCAACGAGGAGAAAACTATGATTGACCTTTCCATATATATCGAGAATCAGAAGAAGAAAAACCCTGAGTTCGCAAAAAATTATGAGACTGGCTACGAAGAGTTCAAAGTAGGCCTTATGCTGAAAGAATTAAGGAAAAAAGAAGGAATGACTCAAGAGGAGCTGGCAATAAAGCTAAAGACGAAAAAAAGCGTAATATCTCGGATGGAAAACCATACCGAAGATATTCGTTTATCGACTATAGACAAAGTTGCCGAAGTATTTGGGAAAAAAGTCCTAATAACAATTGAATAGCGAAGATTTTGAAAGAAAGTCGAAACCCAATTGTTACCCAGTTAGGGGGCGAATCCCCTATTCTCCATAAGAATCTGTGCAGCAATTTGCTTTTAAACGACGTATCATAACTGCGAGGCTAGAAAAAATCCTGCTTCAACTACCTAATTCTACGCTATTCGCAACCGCGGCTTTTCTTCTCGAGGGTCTGGACGGCGAGGCTCAGTTTTCGATCCAATACAAGGCAAGCCGCCCCGAAGGCACCGACCGATTCGCCCAAGACTCCCCGCTCAATCGCCGCGGCCTTGAAGGGGTGCTGCATCGCCCATCGCGAAGCTTCGATTCGGACCATCTCCAAGAGCGGACTGTCCATTAAGCCGAGAGGTCCGCCCAATATTATCTTGTCGGGATTGTACGTCGTGATGATATTGGCGACCGCCAGGCCCAGCATGGAAGCGGCTTCCCCGAGGCTTTCAAGAGCGACCTCGTCGCCGAGCGAGGCGGCGAAGCATACTTCTTCGCCAGAGAAGCTGGAACCGCGTTCGGAGACGCTTGGCAGGATCGATGCCCGCCCGCGGGCGACAAGCTCGGCGGCCCTTTTCCCCAGCGCCCCGCCCGATGCGTAGACATGGAGGCATCCGCGTTTGCCGCAGGCGCAGATCGGCCCCGACTTGTCCATAGCGATGTGCCCTATCTCGCCCGCGCTGAACGAGCTGCCATGGAGCAGCTGCCCATCGAGGATAAAAGCGGCGCTTATGCCGGTGCCAATGCCGATATACACCATCTGGTGAATGCCGCGGCCCGCCCCGAACCGGGCTTCAGCGAGGCCGGCCGCCCGATTCCGATTGATGAGCAAAACCTCGACGCCGAGCGCGCGCTCGACGAAGTCCGCCACGCCAATGGTTTTCCAGCCCAGGTCGTCAGCCCGGATTATGGTGCCACGATTGCAGTCCACGAGCCCGGGAGCGCCTACCCCGAATGCCGGCAAAAGCTCCCCGCTCGCGCCCGCCTTGAATTCCTCCATGCCTCGCACGAGCCCATCGAGGAAAGCCTCAGGGTCGGAACCGGCGACTTTTCGCGCCCCTGTCCTCAGAATCCTTCCTTTTAGGTTGGTTTCGACGAAGGACCAATGCCCCGAATGATATTCGGCGCCCAGAGCCCTCCATCTCGAGTCGTCGAGATCCAGGAGTATGCCAGGCCGGCCTCGCCCTTCCCTTATGAGATTTCTTTCCGCGAGCAGATCGAGGCCGATGAGCCGCGACACGATCGTCGAGGAGGTCGTCCTGCTCAGCCCGAGATGGCGGGCGATCGAAGCCCTTGAAACGTCCGCGTGGCTTTCCACTATCTTCAGGACGGCTTCGGTATACTCCCCCTCGGCAGAGGCAAAGTTGTTGTCGCTTCCGTGATGATTATTCATTGAGGCTTTATCATACAATGGAATCGGAATATGTACAGTTATTTGTAAAGAAACTTGACAAATAGCATACTCATGCTATGGTGAATTCATGGCACTTGATCGGGATGTCCGTGTTGAAGGATTATCGCTCTACTTTATGCCGGTGAAGACGAGGATTCCCCTCAAGTTCGGTCCGGAAACGACAACGCACGCCACCTGCGCGAGAGTAAGGATCGCCGTCGCGTCGAGGCAGGGTCTCAGGGTCGAAGGCTGGGGGGAAACGCCACTGAGCGTGGCCTGGGTTTGGCCTTGCGAGCTCTCCTACGATTCGCGCCTCGCGGCGATGCAGGAATTCTGCGTCCTGCTGTCCGAAGTCTGGAAAGATTTCCCGGTTTGGGGCCATCCCATGGAAATCGGGCATATTTTCCTCCAAGAATCCCTCCCCGCCCTTCTCGCCACATTCAACGCGAAGCGCGTAGTCGAGCATCTGCCAGAAATGCCTTGGCTGGCCGCCCTCGTCTGTCAAGCTTCCTTCGATCTCGCGCTTTTCGACGCCTATGGCAAGCTCCATGGGCTGCCCGTGTTTGATACCCTTGGCCCCGAGTTCATGAACCGGGAGCTGTCCTGGTTTTATGGGGACGAGTTCTCGGCTTCATTCGCCGGCCTTTATCCAGAGGATTTCCTGGTGCGCCCGGTTCCGACATCCCTTCCCGCCTGGCATCTTGTTGGCGGAAAGGACATCCTCTTCAAGGAGGATCTGACCGGAACAGAGCCTGAGGACGGTTACCCTGTCATCCTCTCGGATTGGATAGCCCGCGATGGGTTGAAATGCCTCAAGATAAAGCTCACCGGCGCCGATCCAGAATGGGATTATGAGCGGATATGCGCGGTCGGCCGCATGGCGCTCGCATCCGGTGTCGAGTGGCTCAGCGCCGACTTCAACTGCACGGTGCGCGATCCCGCCTATGTCTGCGAAATTCTCGATAGGCTTCTGGCCGAGGCTCCCCGCATCTTCGCCATGATTCTTTATATAGAACAGCCCTTCCCCTACGATCTCGAGCATAATCGCATCGACGCCCATTCGGTGAGCGCGCGCAAGCCCCTCTTCATGGACGAAAGCGCCCACGACTGGAAATACCTTGCCTTGGGCAGATCCTTGGGCTGGACGGGCGTAGCGCTCAAGACCTGCAAGACATTGACGGGTGCCCTCTTGAGTCTCTGCTGGGCGAAGACGGCTGGAATGACCCTCATGGTACAGGATTTGACGAATCCAATGCTCGCGCAAATTTCCCATGTCCAGCTTGCCGCGCACGCGGGGACGATCATGGGGGTCGAAACCAATTCAATGCAATTCTATCCCGAAGCCTCGATGCCCGAAGCGGCGGTCCACCCAGGGCTATTCGCGCGAGTGAACGGGCGCGTCAGGCTCGATTCGCTGGGGCCAAGCGGCTTCGGCTACCGGCTGCCCGAGATAGCGCGCCGGCTTCCCCCCGCTGCCTGGGAAGGCGGCAGGTCATGAAAAAGCGCGGTACGCTCGTCGGGAAAATACTTCCGAAACTCCTCTACGCGGTCATCGCGATAGCGCTTTGGCAGGCGCTCATCATGGTATTCAAAGTGAAGGAATTTGTCGTTCCCGCTCCCCTCGCCGTGTTCAAGAGCCTGTTTTCGGGAGAAAAGGTGGCCGAGAATACCTGGTGGGTCCACATAAGCACGACCCTATCCGAGATCGCGGCCAGCTACCTTTTCACCGCGGTGGTGGGCTTCCTTCTCGCCATCCTGATCTGTTGGTCGAAATTTCTGCGCGCCGTCTTGATGCCCATCATCGCGGTCCTCAATTCTTTGCCGAAAATCGCCCTCGCGCCCCTCTTCCTCATCTGGCTGGGCTATGGTTTCGCCGCTAACGTGACGATCGCGATCATCGTCGCCTTCTTTCCCATCGTGCTCAACACGACCGTCGGCCTCGATTCGGTCGATGAGGACTTGCTCGACCTGGTGCGATACCTGAACGCGTCCAAACTGCAGGTTTTCCTGAAGATCAGGATCCCGAACTCCCTGCCTTTTGTGTTTTCCGGACTCAAGGTAAGCGCGACGATGACGGTGGTTGGGGTTATTGTCGGCGAATTCGTCGCGTCGAGCCAGGGGCTGGGCTTCCTCATCAAGGACTCGCAGGCGATGATGAACACGCCGCCCATGTTCGCGAGCCTCTTCATCATTTCAGGCCTGGGCTTGGGTCTTTTCGCCTTCATTGGACTTCTCGAGCGCTTGCTGATGCCCTGGAACAGCAGAAAAGAGGGAGGCCAGGCTTGAAAAAAACGGCTTCACTCCTATCCCGCCTAAAGACGCCCTTGGTGATTCTCGTCCTTCTCGTGATATGGGAATTGTGCGTGAGGATCTTCAAGGTAAAGGAATACATTCTTCCCTCGCCCATCGTCGCGCTCAAACACCTTTTCCTCGCCCAACCCGACGCGAACTACAACTGGCTTCTCCATATTCGCATAACGCTGATGGAGATCGCCCTGTCTTTTGCCGTGACCTCGGTGATGGGCATCGCGATCGCGATTGGGATCGCGTGGAGCTCGGCGATCAAAAAAATCGTGATGCCGGCCTTCGTGTTCCTCAACTCACTCCCCGTCGTCGCTATCGCCCCGCTTTTAGTGCTCTGGTACGGCTATGGGCTGAAGACGAATATCCTCATCGCCTTCCTCGTTTCGTTTTTCCCCATCGTGATCAATACGACGGTGGGGCTTTCCGAAATAGACGAGGATCTCCTGGATCTCGTTAAATATCTGCATGGGACGAAGACGCAAATTTTCATGAAGCTGCGCATTCCCAATTCGCTTCCCTACATTTTTACCGGGCTCAAGATAAGTTCGACGATGTGCGTCGTAGGAGCGATCGTGGGCGAGTTCATCGCCTCGGACAGGGGCCTGGGCTACATCATCATCAATTCGCAGTACACCATGGATTCGCCGCCCATTTTCGCCGGCCTCATGCTTGTGTCGCTGTTCGGCGTAATGCTGTTCGGCCTTGTGACAGCCGCTGAAAAACTGTGCATGCCCTGGCATTTCCGGGCCAAGGGAAGCGACTGATTTTAAGAAGGGCATTCCGGCTGCGCCGGTAGGCGGCAGCCTTTCCATTATTGTTCAAGGAGGGTCAAGGATGAAGAAACGCATGCTCGCGACGTTCGCCGTCGCGGTCCTGTTCTTGGCGGGGCTTTCAGCCCAAACGACCAAGATCAATTTTCAGCTGAACTGGAGCATTTCGGGCGATCACGCTCCCTACTACGTGGCCATTGAAAAAGGATGGTTCAAGGAAGAGGGCCTCGATGTCAATGTGATGCTCGGCAAAGGCTCGGGCTTCACCGTCCAGATGGTGGACGCGGATAAGGCCCAGATCGGCATTTCGGACGCTCCCGTTCCTATCGAAGCCATCGCGAAAGGCGCCAAGGTCAAAATCGTCGGGATCATCTTCGACAAGCACCCCAACTGCATGTTCTTCTGGAAGGATTCGGGCATCACAAAACCCCAGGATTTGAAGGGCAAAACCGTGGCCGTCCCCGCCTCTGACGGGCACAAGGTCATGTGGCCGGCTTTCGCGAAGCTGATCGGTCTCGATCCGAACGATGTCAAATTCGTGAATATCGATCCGACGGCCAAGCCAGCGGCGCTCGGTAGCAGGAAGGCCGACGTGGTATTCGAGCTTTACACCGGCAAGCCTTTCATGGAAAAAGCCGTCCCCGCCGACCAGCTGGGCTGGATAATCTGGGCGGACTACGGCTTCAACGCCTACGCGCATAGCTATATAGCGAACGACAATTTCATCAAGAATAACCCCGAAGCGCTGCGCAAATTCCTCAAAGTGTCCTATCGGGCTTGGCAATACACGCTGAACAACATCCCCGAGGCGATCGACATTCTTTCGAAATATCAGCCGATCAACAGGGATGATTTCGTGGCGAACCTCACCGCGGTGAAGGAGCTTTTCAAGACCGACCGCTACAAGAATTTCGGCATCGGCTATATCGACGCGGCGAGGATGCAGGATACGATCAACACCGTCAAGGAAAAGGGCGTCGACATAAAGGGAGACGCGAAGGATTATTATACCTCGGCCTTCCTCCCCAACCCGCCGTATAAATTCAACTACTGATATTCGATACTGGATTACCTGGCATGGGGCGATCGGCTTTGAGCCGGGCGCCCCGCGCCGCGCCTTTTTCCCGACGATGATTTTCGACAAGGTGGCCACAAGGTGCGCGATGAACGAAAACCTTTGATTTCGCTGAAAAATGTAAAAAAGACGTATAGGACGGGAGGCACCGAACTCGAAGCCCTCGGCGACGTGACCTTCGATGTGTTCCCCAAGGAGTTCGTTTCGATCGTCGGCCCCTCGGGCTGTGGGAAGACCACCCTCCTCAAGATCATCGCGGGACTGCTCCCGAAATCTTCGGGAGAAATCGACGTGGATCGAGAGGACTTCGACATTTCGCGGGAGGTCGGCTTCGTCTTCCAGAAGCCCCTCCTTCTCCACTGGAGAAAGGTGATCGACAACGTTCTTCTGCCCATCGAGATATTGAAAAAGGATCGAAAAGCGATGATGGAGAGGGCTCGCTCTCTCCTCGCCTTGGTCGGCCTCGAGGGTTTCGAGGATAGGTATCCCGGCGAACTCTCCGGTGGCATGCAGCAGAGGGTTTCTATAGCCCGCGCGCTCGTGCACGATCCCAAGCTCCTCCTCATGGACGAGCCTTTCGGGGCTCTTGACGCCATCACTCGAGAACGGCTCAATATCGAGCTTCTGCGAATTTGGGAAGAGACAGGCAAGACCATCCTTTTCGTAACGCATGGAATCAACGAAGCCGTATTCTTGTCGGACCGGGTGATCGTGCTCTCGGCGAGGCCGTCGAGGATGATCGAGTCGCTCGATATCAAGCTTCCGCGCCCGCGCCTCCAGGAAGTTCGCGTTCAGCCACAATTCGGGGCCTACGCGCTTGAGATTTACAAGAGTCTAGAAATCGGCTGAGGGAGGCATGAAGTGGACCAGGAAGGACGTTACGAAGTTGGGATACGAGGAGCCGGGCAGGTAGCCTCGCAGCACGCTGCCGCGATAATGGCCAATCCCAAGCTGCGCCTGGCGGCTGTCTGCTCACGGTCGCGATCCAGCGCCGAAAAGCTGGCGGCTGAATGGGCGGCCGCGGCCAAGGGCGGAACCCCGATCGCCATCCACGATCGCTATGAGGATTTTCTCGATGATGTCCGCATCGACATCATATCCGAATGCATGCCCAACTTCCTGCACGCCAGGGAAGGCGCGCTCGCCTTCGAGGCGGGGAAGCATCTCATCCTTGAAAAGCCCGCCGGAATCGCCAGGGAGGAACTGCAGCTTCTGCGCGACGCGGCCCGCCGATCCGGACGCAAGAGCGTCGTGAGCTTCGTGCTCCGCTGGCATCCCCTCATCGCCAATCTTAAAAACCTGATATCGAAAGCCGCGATCGGCGATGTGTACTACGCGGAATTCGACTACTGGCATGGGATAAAACCCACCTTTTCTAGCTATGG
>Ga0172379_10003001_pt1 | contig 28080 bp, 35 predicted proteins | sample GrowelOW334metaG_FD_119756 | JGI IMG/M metagenome (GOLD analysis project Ga0172379, IMG submission 119756) | Groundwater microbial communities from an aquifer near a municipal landfill in Southern Ontario, Canada - Groundwater well OW334 metaG | ecosystem: Environmental > Aquatic > Deep...
GCGAAAACCGGCAAAGAATCGAAAGCGACCACCGAACAGAAGCAACGGCTTATCGAGCTTTGTGCCGGAGCCATCGAGCTTGCGCATACAGGCAAACGTGATGCAGAAATGGTCGACTTCCTTCTAAACGCGCTCCAGGTGTTCAAGGATGGCGGAGGCATCTTGTTCACTGGCCCGCCGAATTGCGGAAAAACGCAAGCTATCAAAACATTGGCGGATGAGATGTGCGAGCGTGCGGGAATCAGCGCGACCCTTGCCATTTTGGAAAAGTTCAAGGCGCATATCTTGTCGCCAGAAGAGAGGCGTGCGCACTTCCACTACTATCGGATCGCCGAGCGGTTCCGGGATCTGCCCGATAAGTACGAGGCTTCGAAAGTGGCCAACGCCATTTCGGACGATATCTGGCGGGCAAGCCATGAGACCTTGCCGACCATTGTTCTTGTCGATTTTACAGAGGTGTATCCGGAAGATACCTTCGCGTATTTCAAGATGAAGTGTGAGCGTGACGGCGGATGCGTACGCATACACATCAAGAATGCGCTCGATGCTCTCCCTGAGCGGATCAAGGTGTTTGTGGTATTCGGATCTCCGAGTGCCCGCGCTTTTTCAAGGTGGTAAAAAGAATCAACGGCCCCGCGCAAGCGGGGCCTTTTCATTTTTTCAATGCTCGGATGGGGGGCATGCCAAATGTTCAAGTGGGAGCAGGTCGAGTCGCTGGAGGAGGCGACGCGTGCCTGCCTGTCGGTAGGCAGGTCTTAAAAAGATCAATGGCGAATCATCCTATTGCCAAGTGCTGTTATTTGATATAAACTCATTTTTATTGTAAAATTATCAGTAGTATTGGTAATCAACAAAATTCATCATTAAATAAATAGCAGTTCCGAGTTTCAAAGATCGGTTCCTGGAGTTTGGAAATTGAGATTTGAAAATTGGAAATTATAATACTATGCCTCCTACAAAAAGACATACGCGTTCACACACAAATCAGAGAAGAGCCCATCATGCACTAAAAGTGAAGGGTATTTCAAAGTGCCCGAAGTGCGGCTCGCTTGTGCAACCGCATCGCATTTGCGCGAATTGCGGATTTTACAAGGGCAAAGAGCATATCGATGTCCTTGCGAAACTCACGAAGAAAGAAGCAAAGAAAAAGAAACGCGAGATCGAGAGCGGCGCAAAGGATGCAAAAAAGGAGCTTGATCCGAAGGAATTATCGAAGAAATAAATAAATGGCAAATAGGCATTTAGCGCGGTCCATTGTCTTCCAATCTCTGTATGAATGGGATTTTCGCGACCGCGATAGTGCTATTATGGATTCCATTATTGCGCATAATGTCGATGAGTTCGGTCCCGGGATGGAAGAAAAAGAGTATATTAAAAAGACTATCGATGGCGTTTTTGAGAAGCGTGACCAAATAGATAAGATCATCGAGAAGTGCGCTCCCGAGTGGCCGATAGATCAGATCACCGCGGTGGATAGGAATATTCTTCGCCTCGGTATTTACGAGCTGTTATTCGCCGATAGAAAAGAGGTGCCACCCAAGGTTGCTATTAATGAGGCGATCGAGATCGCAAAAAATTTTGGCGGCGATTCTTCAGGAAAATTCGTGAATGGCGTGCTGGGCACGATCTATAAAGAGATCGGTGAGCCGCAAAAAGACGAAGGCGCCCCCCGTCGCGGCGCTCCAAAAGATGCCGAGGACGCACCGGCGGAAGAGATCACTCTTGCGGCTGAAGCGGGCGCTGATGAAAAAAAGACCGCTGCCGAATAGCCGCTTTCGAAGGGTTGTGTCCTTGCTGTTTATCAAAAAATTATATGAATGGCCAAAAGGATATTAGCGGACTGGAGAACAAAATTGGTTTTTCCTTTAAAGATAAGCGGAATCTGTATCAAGCCCTCACTCACCGCTCGTACTTAAACGAAAACCCAAGCCACCCCTATGAACACAATGAGCGTCTCGAGTTTCTTGGAGATGCGGTTTTGGAATTGGTGGTAACTGAATATCTGTATACACATTATCATAACCCCGAAGGGGAGCTGACATCGTGGCGCGCAGCATTGGTGAATGCAAATATACTCGGAGAGATCGCTGATCAGCTTGGGGTCAGTGATTATCTGTTATTATCCAGGGGCGAACAAAAAGACAGCGGTCGTGCGCGCCATTATATTTTGGCAAATGCATTTGAGTCGATCGTTGGGGCGATGTATATTGATTCGGGAATCAACCCAATAAAAACATTTATTGGAGAAAAACTACTCAACCGTCTTCCGGAGATCATCAATCAAAAGCTGTACAAGGATCCCAAGAGCAGTTTTCAGGAAGCGGCGCAGGAACATCGCGGGATCACGCCGTCATACAAAGTGATCGACGAATGGGGGCCTGACCACTCAAAATATTTCAAAATGGGCGTGTATCTGGATGATGAGCTTGTGGGAGCGGGAGAGGGGGCGTCAAAGCAGGATGCACAGCAGGAGGCAGCAAGACAGGCAATGAAAAAACTTGCCTGGTGATAACGGCAGCCGTTTTGCTTGTTAGCAAATTAGGAATAAAATCGCATTTTATTTTTTACTTTTTATCTCTGCCTTTTGATTTTTTAATCCATGTATCTAAAAAGTCTTCACATCGTCGGTTTTAAATCTTTTGCGCAAAAAGTGCATTTGGAATTTCCGCATGGTATGACGGCGGTGGTGGGGCCCAACGGATCGGGAAAGTCGAATCTTGTGGAGGCGCTCCGGTGGGTCATGGGAGAGCAAAGCATGAAAAGTCTTCGCGCGAAGAAAAGCGAGGAGCTGATCTATTCCGGCTCCGCAAATGTTCCGCGTCAAAGCAGGGCGGAGGTGGAGATCACGCTTGATAATACCGACAGGGTATTTCCCCTGGATTTTGACGAGGTAGTCATTACGCGCAAGGTTTTTCGCGACGGAGAAAGCGAGTATTTGCTGAATCGTTCTCAGGTGCGCCTGAAGGATATCATTGAGGGACTCGCAAAAGCGCGCATTGGTGTCAGCGGATACTCCGTGATCGGGCAGGGCCTTGCTGACGCGCTGCTGGATGCTTCTCCGATGGAGCGGAAAGACATGATCGATGAGGCTTTGGGTCTCAAGGAATTTCAGATGAAGAAGAAGGAGAGTCTTGATAAGCTCAAACAGACAAAGAACAATATTGCGCAGTCGGATGCCATCGTCGGTGAACTAACGCCGCATCTGCGGTTTTTAAGGCGTCAGGCAGGCAAGATCGAACAACGGAAGATCATTGAGGAACATCTTAAGGATGTCATCTTGTTTTTTTGCGCGAAGGAAATGGAAATACTGGAGACCGCGCATCTTGGTTTTGATCAGGAACGGAAGAGTATCACTCAAAACATTGCTCGCGCCCAGGAAGAACTTTCCATTACCGAGCAGCTATTGGCGCAACAGTCGGCGGTCGGAGAAGAGGGTGTTTCGCTTGAGATCGAAAAACTGCAGGAGGATCTTAATGCATGGCAGGATAGAAAAATGTCGAACGAGCGGGATCTTGCGCGTATTGAGGTACAATTGGCAGTACAGGAATCAAAACGACAAGCGAATGAGGATATTCCGGTGACCAAAGAATATATCGTTTCCGCGTTACGCAACATCTATGCAACGCTGTCCTCGATGGATGGGATCGAAGATGTCGGTTTATTGCGGGGCGGCGTCAAGGATGTGATCGCATTGTTCAATGCATTGATCGCGGAGATCGAAAGCGGCAAAAAAACCGTTCAGCGTGACCTTTCCCCGATAGAAGAAATGATCAGGACACTATTAAAGGAGAAAGAAACGCTTGTCGCAAAGCGCAACGAGGCCGATAGTAATATCGCGTCCGCGCGCAACGCAATGCGCGAAAAACAGCGCGGCATGTCCGACGAACGCCAAAAAATATTTGATCTCAAGGACCGTCAGCACGCAAAACGCATGGAGCTTTCCAAGTGTAACGATGAATTGGTGATGGTCGGCGAGCGCGAACAGCGGCTCATCGTCCGCAAAAGGGATTTTGAACAGCAAATGGCCTTTTTGAATGAAACGGAGCAACAGATGGTGAACAAAAAGCAGGTATTTGAGAAATTAAGCATCCAAGACCGCAAAGAAACACTTGAATCGTTTGATGCCGATGCACTTCGCCGGGAGATAGAAAAACTGAAAGCGCGTCTTGAGGTCGCGCAGGACGTTGATCCCGATATTGAGAAAGAATACGAAGAAACCAAGACCCGGTATGAGTTTCTTGTTGCCCAGCTCGAGGACCTAAAGAAATCCAGCGAAACACTGAAAGAGATCATCAAGGAACTGGACGACAGGATAGAGACCATTTTCAAGGAAGGATTCAAAGTGGTGAACGAAGAATTCAACAAGTTTTTCCGGATGTTGTTCTCGGGCGGCAAAGCATCGTTGGTGCGAAAAACCCAGGTTGCGATCAAAGTAAAAAACGCAGAAGAAGAGACGGAAGAGGGATCAAAAAGCGATGAACAGCAGCCGGAGGAATTACTCGAAGAAAAAGAAGCGGGCATTGAGATAAGCGTTGATCTGCCGGGGAAGCGCGTACACTCGGCGGAGGCACTGTCGGGAGGGGAGCGGAGCTTAACATCCGTTGCTCTTTTATTTGCGCTTGTGTCGTTCGCATCTCCGCCGTTCTTGGTGGTTGATGAGGTGGATGCGGCGCTGGATGAAACAAACTCATTCCGTTTTGCGAAGATCCTCAAAGACCTTTCTATGAAGACCCAATTTGTTGCCATCACCCATAATCGGGAAACGATGCGCCACTCAGATGTTCTCTATGGCCTTACGATGAATAAAGACGGCATCTCAAATATGCTCTCGATCAAATTTGAGGAGGCGGAAAAAGTTTAGGACTCGGCATAGAAACAGGCAAAAGCCCGCCCCGTTAGAGATCTTATTGGTGATCTTAGTTACATCAACTCTGAAAGCGGAGCGGCTACGCCCTGCGCTATTTTTATTTCTTCGTATCACTGTTGAGATTCTAATGGGGCCCGCATGATGGCGGGCGTTTTTTGTTCCTTTATAATATTGACTATACTATAAAATAGTGATATAATATCAGCGTTCGTAATATCGAAAAAATCGGCGAAAAGGAGAATACGGCATGCTGAACATGGGAATCGAAGACGTCGTTGCGGCGTTCGTGGAGTCGATGCTTCCGAGGTTCTCTTCCGAGAACAGGGTGCTGACGATGTCGCTGGGCCTTTCCGTGCGCAGAAAGGGCGAATACGATAAGCACGGGGTTTCGCGGACAATACACTTGATGTTTCATCGTCCGCACAACTACACCAAGGCGCTCTGGAATGTCTCGGAGGACTGGGACAGCTACCGCCACTATCTGACCTGGCAGCTGAAGTCGGATCACGACTCCTGCTGGCGCAGTTCAGGTTTTGGCGACCCGTTCTACAAGCTCGCACAAGAGCTTGCCAATAAGATCCGTCCCAAGACGGAGTGGCACGATGTGAGCGCTTCCATCATATTTCGCCACGAGCCAAAGATCGTCGAGCTCAAGTCATGGAAGTTCGACAGGGATAAGCGGCTCTTCACCGTTGAATATATTCCCAACGAGAAATAATACCGGATCCACGGGAGGGGAAATGGACGAGTTCGTTTTGTTTGTTGGCAGTGTCATCGGGTTGCCCGATGAAATTATGGCGCTGTTGTGCTTCAATCCGTACGTGGCTGAGCCGCCGACAGAAGAGGGCGAAGCCCTCTTCGTGTAGACGGTGAGTCAAGAAATAAGGCCCAGGGAAACCCCCCTGGGCCTGACCATTTTATATTGACGCAGAAGTAAAAAAATGCTATAATATAGAATCTTTGAAAACTTCAAATTTTGGATAATAGGGAGAAAGATCATGAGATACTTTCTGTTCACGGCAGCCGCCGCCGTTATGTTGTGGGTTCTGATCGGTCTTCTGATGGATCGATGGAATGAGAAGCTGGTCCGTGAACGGAAGCGGCTGTTGGCCCTTATCAACGACATGCGTCATCAGGCGCGCGCGGAAGGAGTTGATTTCCATCCTAAGACCGAGTTCAATGTCGACGGAAACGAATTTTCTGCAGATGACATCGGTATGGATGAAGATTACGCCCGCCAACAGGTGGAAGACAACATCGTCTCCGGCAAGCATGACCCTATTTGTCGCCTTGCGACGGAGGAGAACCTGCGGAGTTGGATCTTCCGGTTTTTCCTGTTTTCTTGGCCTCGCGCGGTAATGATCTTGTGCCAGCAGAGTTTCATGCTCAAGGTCTTCAAAGGGCACGTGGAGGAGCTTCTTCCCCATATCCTGCAGCTTTCCATCTCGAAAAAAAAGATGCTCGAAAGGAGGGCGTCCTGATGGCTCCCGATCCGCTGGTCTATGTGCAGAGCCTGGTGGTCGTGTTCATCTCGCTGTATAGCGCGTGGCTGATCACGAACATGTTCATGATCAAGAGCAAGATCGCGTTCTTCTTTTTGATCTTCGCGTGGCCGGTCACCTGGGTCGTCATCCCGGTGTACTGGTATCGGAAGAACAAGGCAAAAAAGGGGAGGACTTCATGAAAAAGTTTCCGGTAGGCGCATGCATCGTTGTGCTCGGCATGCTGGTCCTCGCCATGTCTGGCTGTGGGTCTTCTTTTCCCGTGCCGGATCCCGAGAACACGGTACCCGCCGCCGTCAATGAGCCGATCACGGATTATGGTAATGGCGTCTATTATTTTGCCGTCAGAAGGGCGGAGTTTGTCGTAGCGCTGTCTGCGTTCATTGGGCAGCATCCGGAGCTTGAGCTGCTCGCCATGACGGGAAACGGCAATGGCAGCTATGGCCGCGACAAGGGATATTTTGTGGTTTTCAAGAAGAAGAACTGAAGAAAAAGGCCGGTCAACGGCTGCAAATTGGGCCGCTCCTCACGGGGCGGCCTTTTCATTTTTACCCTGTGGAATGCCGCCGGATGCGGCAATTTTACTTCCGGTAAAATTATTCCACAGGGTTGACCCCGTCAGATTCCCAAAGATGGTTTTTGTACAAAAAATGCATGAGAGCGGAGCCTGCCTGCCGGTAGGTAGGCGGCTATGCCTTTCGTTGTTGGATAGATAATATACATAGTTGGGAATCCTACGGGGTTGACACCGAGCCTGTTTCGATTACAATGGTATTTAGCACTTTCAGGGTCGGAGTGCTAATAGGTAGGAATGCCTATTTTTGTTTACAAAGCAATAAATAAATAATTTTTAAAATTAAGTTGAAAATCATATGAAGTTAAAACCACTCAATGATCATGTTATTCTTGAAGTGTTCGATAAGGAGGAGATCACCAAGTCGGGCATTGTGATCCCTGATACTGCAGAAAAAGAAAAGCCATCCGAGGGTAAGGTGGTGGCGGTGGGTTCCGGCAGAGTGCTTGCAGACGGCAAACGCTCGCCGCTTTCCGTAAAAGTGGGAGACAAGGTTGTTTTCACAAAATATGGCCCTACCGAGATCAAGGTAAAAAATAAAGAATATCTGGTTGCGAAGGAAGAGGATATTCTTGCGGTCATTGAAGATTAATATTTTTAGAATTAACCAAAGCAACTATGGCTACCCCAATCTAATTTTGCGAGGTAGTCCAACAGCGATTCGCTTCGCCCACCAATGGACGCCGCTATGCGCGGCACGCAAATCGCTCAATGCGTCGATCATATAAAACAAAATTAAAAATATATAATTAACACGGCAAAATTAGAACGGGGTGCTCATAAATTTAATTAAAATTTATTCACTTCGTTCAAAATTGTAAAAATTTATGGCATCAAAACAGATCGTATTTTCGGAGGACGCGCGCCAAGCCCTCAAACGAGGCGTGGACAAACTTGCCAATGTGGTGAAGATCACGTTAGGCCCCAAGGGACGCAACGTGGTGCTTGATAAGGGGTTCGGTTCGCCTACCATCACCAATGACGGCGTGACCATCGCGAAAGAAGTGAACCTTGAGGACAAGATCGAGAACATGGGCGCCGAGATGATAAAAGAGGTTGCCTCAAAGACCAACGATATTGCCGGCGACGGCACGACCACCGCGACCCTTCTTGCACAAGCGCTTATCAGCGCGGGGATCAAGAATGTTACTGCGGGGGCGAATCCGCTTGCGATCAAGAAGGGCATTGAAAAAGGCGTTGAGGCGGTTGTGGAAGAGCTTGGTAAATTGGCAAAACCGGTTGCCGCGAACAAGAAAGAAGAGATCGCGCAGATCGCTACTATTTCCGCAAAGGATCCAGAGATCGGAGATCTTATCGCAGACATCATGTCGCATATCGGAAAAGACGGCGTGGTAACGGTGGAGGAATCGCAGACCTTTGGCCTTCAAAAAGATATGGTGGAAGGCTTACAGTTTGACCGCGGATACGTGTCTCACTATATGATCACGGATCCCGACAGGATGGAAGCGATGTATGAGAACCCCTATATTCTTATCACCGATTCAAAGATCTCATCCATCAATGATATTTTACCGATACTCGAGAAGGTCGCAAAATCAGGGAAGAAGGAGCTGGTGATCGTTGCGGAAGATATTGAAGGCGAGGCACTTGCCACGCTTGTGGTGAATAAGATCCGCGGCACTTTCCATGCCCTTGCGGTAAAAGCCCCGGGATATGGTGATCGCCGCAAAGAAATGCTGCAGGATATTGCGGTGGTTACGGGCGGTGAGTTCATCAGCGAAGAGCGCGGCATGAAGCTCGAAAGCACGGAGCTTAATATGCTCGGCGAGGCCGCAAAGGTTATTTCGACAAAAGATTTTACTACCATTGTTGGTGGTAAGGGCAGCAAGACCGATATCCACAAGAGAGTTTCCCAGATCAAAACGCAATTGGAAAATACCGAATCGGATTTTGAAAAAGAAAAACTGAAAGAGCGTCTGGCAAAACTTGCCGGCGGCGTTGCTATTATCAGGGTAGGGGCAGCGACGGAAGTGGAGCAGAAAGAAAAGAGGCATCGCATTGAGGATGCGGTGTCAGCCACGCGAGCCGCTATTGAAGAGGGCATTGTGCCGGGCGGAGGCGTTGCGCTTATCCGCGCGCTCAAAGGCATTGAGAAGATCAAACTACACGATGAAGACGAGCAGGTTGGCCTTGAGATATTGCGCGAGGCGCTCAAGAAGCCTTTGTGGCAGATCGCCGAAAACGCAGGGTATGAGGGCTCAGTGATAGTCTCAGAGGTTGAAAAGCTCAAGGAAAAGGACGGTTTTAATGCGGCCACCGGAAAATATGAAGATATGATCCTGGCGGGCATTGTCGATCCGAAAAAAGTGACCCGTTCTGCGTTGCAGAATGCGGCCTCTGCCGCAGCGATGTTCCTGACCACCGAAGCGGTGATCACGGAGCTTCCCGAGCCGAAAGAGAAAGAAAAGGGCCACGGCATGGGCGGGGGGATGCCTCCCATGGGAATGGATTACTAGAGAGAGTCCGGAAAAGCGGCTTGCCTCACGGCGAGCCGCTTTTTTTGTTGTGCTGTTCTATGTTACACTATTAAGGTATGGAGCAGAGGAACCCAAAGATCATCTATACGGAGGAAGATGCAAAGAAAATGAATGTCGAAAAACCTCGCAATATGGATGAGGATGGCATATTGCATCTGACCGTTGCCGAGGATGAGGTATTGCCGATAGGGGAAATAAAAGAACATACGCAAGGATCATCATCGGGGGGCGGGTTGAGCGACGAAGAGCAGCGCAAGTTCCTTGACCTTATGCAACAAAATGAAAAAAAGGATAAGCTAAAGAGTGTTTTTGCGAAACCCCCCGAGCCGGTGATGCCGGAAATAAGCTCGCTGTCGATCAAGCCGCAGCCGAAATTGCAGCAACAGAAGCCGGCCTTGCTTGCTCCGTCTGGCATTACTGCGGAGAGCCTCGGTATTGAAGATGCGGCAAAAAAAAGAAAATCGACGCAAACGATGATCATTCTCGGGCTTGCTTTGGCAGGGGCCATGGTGACCATTTATTCCATCCATCTTTCCCTCTCGCCGTTCATACGTTTTGCAACATTTCGATGGGAGAAGCCGGTATTTCTTTCCGCGAGCGTCGAATATGGGAATGCCAATATTTTATTAAAGAACAATGATAATTTTGACTGGACCACGTGCCAACTGCGGTTGGTGGGGTCCGCAGAGGTCGCCTATTCGTTGAATCGCTCATTGATCCCGCGACAAACGGAAGTGCAGCTTTCATATGGAGATTTTGTTTCGCGCGACGGCAAAAATCTGCAGCCGGGGCAGAATATTAAAGAGTATCTGACCATTAGTTGCGACATGGGGGATACAAAAGGGTTGTGGTCTGGCAGCATGACCTCTCAAAAATAATAAATAATAATTAAAGATATACATATGTATAAAAAAACGTATCTGGCAGTGATAATGGCGCTCGTGCTTTGTTCCGGAGCGCTCTCTGCAAGCGCGAACACTGCGGACCCGCAGATGCTCGCGAAAAGTATTTTTTTGCCACAAGGTCAGGAGATCAGCAGTGATTATTTTGGTGCGGGCAAGATGGTTGATATGGCCTCCTCGGTCAAAGGAGACATTTATATTGCGGGTGGTGCGGTGACTGTTACGGGTCCGGTTGCCGGCGACGTAGTTGTTGCGGGCGGTACGGTGCGTATCACGGGAGATGTTGATGGTAATGTCCGTGCGGTTGGCGGTAATATCGAGATCGCGGGATTTGTTGCGCGGAATGTCTCCGTTGCGGGCGGGACCGTAGTGATCGGGGAGAGATCTATCATCGGGGGATCTGTGTTCGCTGCTGGAGGAAATGTGGAAATGCGCGGCAAGGTGCTGAAGAATGTGAAGCTTGCCGGAAGCTCGGTGATCATCAGCGGTGTGGTTGGAGGAAGTACGGCAGTGTACCACTTCGGCGGCGGAGAAAGCAAATTTTCCGTTCTTTCGGGAGCAACTCTGAACAGCGGTTTAAGTTATACGTCGCCGTATCAGGTTGATATAAAAGAGGGGGCGGTGGTCAAGGGATCGGTAGACTATAGTATTTTGCAGATTACCCAAAAAAAACCAAAATTGGATATAGCTTTTAAGGCAATGTGGCTGATGATGCTGGGGGCGAAGTTGTTGGCAACAGCATTGCTTGCGGTATTATTGAAGAGAATGTCAAAGCAGATCGCTGATCTTATGATCGGGAAAGCATGGCAATCGGTGCTTTGGGGGTTTTTGTTCGCCGCATTGGTTCCGTTTGCCGCTTTCTTCCTTCTCTTTACGGTGGTCGGCATTCCGCTCTCGTTCCTTGCATCCGTGCTCTATATGGAGGCGATGTTCTTTACCTCGATCTTTGCGGGCATCGCTGCAGGAAGGCTTCTTTACAGCAATCTTAAAATAGAATACAGCCATCCTTTGTTGCCCTCTCTCGTGGGGGTGTTGCTGTTGCAGGGGTTGATGCTCATGCCGTGGTTTGGGTTTTTGCTGTGGCTCGGAATGTTCTGGTGGGGATTCGGAGGCATGCTGTTGTTTGCGAGAGATCTTTTGAAGGATTGGAGGTAAGGATTTCTTTAATTTTTTTCGAAAAACACGCGTCATGTTCCCCAGCGGGAACATGCGCTCACGCTTAGCCGTTCAGTCCCGCTTCACCAGGCGAGACACCATGCTGAACGGCTTTTACGATGGTTTTTCTGGCAAAAACAAAAGGACTGTTTTCCAGCGAGGCTTATTTGTTGACTAGAGCGAGGGAGATATGATTTACTTTTGTAGCAAGAGTGCTCGATAACAATTACAAAAGGGGGAAATTTGGAGTGGCACGAAAGAAACCATGGAACATAAAGCTAAATTTTCAGGTGTGGTGCATACGGAGATTGCAGGCATTGAGAATAGTACCGAATATTTGGCATTCCTGCGAATTGGAGCTTGCGAAAAGGGAAGCAAAGCAATTACAAGAAGAGCTTGATGCTCCAGCCGAGGAGACAGAATTCAAATGAAAAAATCGCCGTCCTGCCGTATGGGGCGGCTTTTGTTTTTATAGAGCGATGGTATAATAGAGCATTGATCGCATTTTATTTATGGTCACTCAATACAAACGCACGCGCAACATATATGACCCCGTGGCAAAGGAGCCGTTCAAGCTGAGCCGTTCGAAGATCGAGCTTTTTATCGAATGTCCGCGGTGTTTTTATCTTGACCGGCGGCTTGGGGTCGGGCGTCCGGGCGGGTTTCCGTTCACCCTGAATAACGCAGTAGATGCGCTGCTTAAAAAAGAGTTTGATATTCATCGTGCAAACGGTACCCGTCATCCGCTCATGGAGCAATACGGCATTGATGCGGTTCCGTTCATGCATGAGGATATGGATGTGTGGAGAGAAAATTTCAAAGGAGTGCAGCATTATCATAAAGCCACCAATTTTCTGGTGACGGGCGCGGTGGACGACATATGGCAGAATGCAAACGGCGAGCTGTCGGTGGTGGACTATAAGGCAACAAGCACCGAAAAAGAGATCACGCTTGAGGAGGAGTATCGCCAGGGTTATAAACGCCAGATGGAGATCTACCAATGGCTGCTTCGAAAAAATGATTTTGCTGTTTCCGATACCGGATATTTCGTCTATGTGAACGGGAGGCGGGATCTCAAGGCATTCGACGGGAAGCTTGAGTTTGATGTGAAGATCCTGCCGTATCAGGGGAGCGATGTATGGATAGAAAAAACGCTCAAACACATTAAGCGGTGTCTTGACGGAGACTCTTTACCGGCTCCGTCACCTCGGTGTGAATATTGTTCGTATCGTAATGATGCCGTGCCATACGAACATGGGAAATAAGGAATTAGGGCACGCAATGCCGGAGGAACACGGGCGGGACCTTACCGGCAAAGATAGTGTGGCGCTTTTGTTGCTGCAAAATAATGTTATTGCGGACTGGCTAAAAGAGGAGCATAAGGGGAGTGATGCCGGTACGGAGTGGATCGGGCAATACGCCGCGCGTGCTCGGGAGATATTCGATTCCGAAGGGGATTATTTTATTGCTTTGGTCAGGGATGGGCGCACTGAAGAGGCAAAAAAGGAAATGCAAAAAAGGCTTTATCACTGAGTTTTCCTCAAAAAAATAAAAAATTTATTGACAGCCTTTGGTTTTGTTGTGTACAATTGTAATCTTGTGGCGCCATCGCCGCAAGATGTTTTTAAAATGAGCACGCGTGGAAGAATCGAAACAACAAACAAAGGCAAGTGCCGGCAACCCTGATGCCCCGAGCTACAGTGCGTTTGGGCTTGCGATGCAGCTGGGGTATCTCATCGTGATACCGCTTGTGGCGCTCGCGATCGGAGGGAGACTGCTCGATAAGAAATTTGATTCTTCCCCTGTTTTTTTACTGGTGGGCGTGCTGATGTCTGTCTTCATCTCTTCCTACCTGGTGTATACAAAGACCAGGGACGTCATGAATGAGATAGATGCTGTCGCTGGTACAAAAAATAAGTCTGACGATCCATCTTTGGACACCGAATAATCATGGATATTTTTATTGAGGCTGAGAAAATATTTCATATTGGTCCGTTCGCGGTCACTAATACCTATCTTACGTCGGTATTGGTGGTCATTATTATCAGCGTGGGCGCATATCTTTTTTCACGGCGGATATCCGAAACGCCCGGAAGACTGCAGCATGGTGTTGAGATGTTGCTTGAATTTCTGTTCGATTTTTTTGAAAAAGTGTTCGGCGATAAGGAGCGCACCAGAAAATTCTTCCCGTTCGTTTGCACGTTCTTTTTATTTATTCTGCTTTCCAACTGGTTTGGGATATTCCCGGGGGTCGGTACCATCGGTCTTTACGAGGAGCATAATGGCCGCACGATCCTGGTGCCCTTTCTAAGATCGGTGAATTCAGATATCAATATGACCCTTGCGCTTGCCGTCATCTCCGTACTTGCCACCAATATTATCGGCATTGCGATGATCGGTTTTTTCAAGTATGCTTCGCGGTATATCAATTTCCATGGGCCGATCAATTTTTTTGTCGGTATTCTTGAGCTGATCAGCGAGGTGGCGAAGATCATTTCATTTTCATTCCGGTTGTTCGGTAACATCTTTGCGGGGGAGGTATTATTGATCGTTATGGCGTTTTTATTGCCGTTCATCGTGCCGCTGCCGTTCCTGGCGATGGAGTTGTTTGTAGGTTTTGTGCAGGCGCTGGTTTTTTCCATGCTGACGGTGGTGTTTCTTAAGACGGCGACGGAACATGTTCAACATTAGTGTATAAACGCTTTTTGTCGAAAAAGCGAATTAAACAACCAATTAATAATCATTAATAGAAAACAAATATGGAAGGCGAAGTGTTAAAGTCATTTGCGGCAGCTGCCACGATCGCGATCGGTGCGTTTGGTCCGGCACTTGCAATCGGTATGTTGGCATCAAAAGCCATGGAAGCGATCGGGAGAAACCCCGAGGCAGCCCCGAAGATCCAGCCTGCGATGATCCTTGCGATCGCGTTCGCAGAAGCCATCGCGATCTATGCGCTGGTGGTCGCGCTCATCATTAAGTTTGTGTAGACCATTCGTTCATGGAGGAGTTAATAGAAAAATTAGGCATCGATGGGAAGCTTATTCTGGCGCAGATGGTGAATTTCGCCATATTGCTTTTTGTGCTGAAAAAGTTCGTGTATGGGCCGATCCTTTCCATGCTCGAGAGACGCGAAAAGCGCGTTGAAGACGCGCGCGCGTATGCCGAGGGCATCGAAAAGAAGATGCAGGAGATCGATGAAACGTCGCGGAAGAATATGCAAGAGGCGCTTTCAAAGGCGGATGCACTGCTTGCCGAGGCGCACGAACGCGCAAAGCAGCACGAACGTGAGGTGACGGCAAGCGCCATGGAGCGCTCAAAAAAGATCGTGGAAGAAGCGCAGTGGCTGGCGCGCCAAGAAAAAGAAAAGGCAATGCAGGAGTTCAAGAAAGATATAGGTGCCTTGGTGGCGCAAGCTGCAGGCAGAATGATCGCAGACACCGTGGATGCAAAAGACAAGAAGAAGATGGAGCAGGAGGCAGTGAACTATTTATAATCGCGTGATGTATGAGTTATTCCGTTCAGCAATATGCGCACATGCTCTTTGAGCTGTTGTCGCGTGAAAAAACAAGAGAAAAAGCGGCGGCAGCATTTGTGCGTTTGCTTGAGGAAAATCATGCGGTTTCTTTAGCGCCACGTATCGTGGATGTCTATGAAAAAATACGGAGCGAAAAAGATAGTGTTGTTGCGGTTGCCGTCGAGAGTGCGCTTCCGCTTTCCGACGATATGCGAAAAGAGATCGCGAGCCGCGTAAAGACCGTGTATGGCAAAAAGGCGGAGATCGATGAAGCGGTGAACGCTTCTCTTGTTGGCGGTATGCGGGTAAGGATAGGCGACGCTGCGATCGACAGTACTATTGCTACAAAAATGCAGCAGATGAAAAAATTATTATCTAATTAAGACGTATGAGTGATGCAAAAGAAGTGCTTGACCTCATCAAAAAAGAGATAGACAGCTATCGTTCGCGGACGGAGGTCTCTAACGTGGGAAAGGTTATGGGCGTCTATGATGGCGTAGTGCGCATTTCCGGGATATCTTCCGCGATGGCGGGAGAGATGTTGGAGTTTGAGAGCGGTGAATATGCGCTTGCGTTGAATCTTGAGGAGGACACGGTAGGCGCCGTGATCTTGGGTGATTTTGAAAAAGTGAAGGAGGGAGACTCGGTAAAGACCACGGGAAGGATTTTGGAGGTCCCCGTCGGCGAATCTATGGTGGGCCGGGTGGTAAATGCACTCGGAAAGCCCATCGATGGCAAAGGCCCCATTGCAAAACATGGAGAGAAGGTGATTGCATATCCCGTTGAAAAGATCGCGCCGTCGGTCATGAAACGCGAGCCCGTAAAGACCCCGATCCATACAGGCATCAAAACCATTGACACCGCAATCCCGATCGGCAGAGGGCAGCGCGAGCTGATCCTTGGCGACAGACAAACAGGCAAGACCGCCATTGCCATCGATGCTATCATCAATCAGCTCAAAGAGGATCCCTCAACCCGTCCGATCTGTATCTATGTGGCGGTCGGGCAGAAGCAGTCCAAAGTGGCGCAGATCGTTGCTGAATTGGAGCGCCAGGGGGCGATGCAATATACGATCGTGGTGGTCGCATCCGCGTCCGACCCCGCACCATTGTGGTATCTTGCCCCGTTCGCGGGATGCGCGATGGGCGAATATTTTATGGATAAAGGAAAAGATGCCCTGGTGGTCTATGATGATCTGACAAAACAGGCATGGGCGTATCGCCAAATATCACTTCTTTTACGGCGTCCACCGGGCCGCGAGGCGTATCCCGGCGATGTGTTCTATCTCCATTCCCGTCTTTTGGAACGCGCTGCAAAGCTCAACAAGGAAAGCGGCGGCGGTTCACTGACCGCGCTCCCCATCATTGAGACGCAGGCGGGGGATATTTCGGCATATATTCCGACCAATGTTATTTCCATCACCGACGGACAGATATATCTTGAGTCTGACCTCTTTTATCAGGGCATCCGGCCGGCGTTGAGCGTCGGGCTTTCGGTGTCGCGCGTAGGTTCATCCGCACAGACAAAAGCAATGAAGAAAGTGGCGGGGCGTCTGCGTCTTGAGCTTGCACAATTCCGTGAGCTTGCCGCATTTGTGCAATTCGGTTCCGATCTTGATGAGGCAACCAAGAAACAGATCGAGCGCGGGAAACGTCTTACAGAGCTTCTCAAGCAGGACCAGTATGTGCCGCTTGCGTTTGAGGAGATCGTATGTTCGGTATATGCGGGTGTGAATGGGTATATGGACGATGTTCCGGTTGAGAAGGTCAAGGCATTCGAGGCAAAACTCTATACGTATCTTGAACAGCAAAAGCCGGAATTATTGAAATTGATCCGGGAGAAAAAAGAATTGCTCCCCGAGATCGAAGAAAAACTCAAGGCGGCGATCACTGCGGTGAAAGAACTGGTAAAATAATAGTTAACCTTTATTTTTTAACTTGGTATCATGCCCTCCGGACGCGACATAAAAAGAAGGATGAAGTCGGTGAAGAACACCCAGCAGATCACGCGCGCCATGGAGGCGGTATCTGCCACGAAGATGCGCAGAAGCCAGGAAGTGGCGTTAAAAGCACGGCCATTCTCGTATGCCGCAATGGAGCTTTTGGGGAGTCTTTCACGGCAGGTAAAGCAGTCGCATATTTTTCTGCACACCGAGGAGGAAAAGAACATTTGCCTTATCATGGTGGCGTCCGACAAAGGCTTGTGTGGTTCGTTAAACAGCAATCTGTTGAGGAAAGTAGAGAAGTTCTTAAAAGAAAAGAAACAGACATCAAAAACGGTTTCGGTGGTGGCGGTCGGGAAATATGGAGCGAATTTTTTACGCAGGCGCGGGGCGTCGGTCGTACTTGATTTTAAAGGGATCGGCGATATCGCCCTGCTGTCCGACTCATACCCCGTGTCCGACGCGGTGCTCGCGGCGTTTCATAGTAAGAAATATGACACGGTATATGTCGCTTATACCAGGTTCATCAGCACGCTCAAGCAGGCCCCCGAGATATTAAAAGTTCTTCCGCTTGATCCTGTGGTGTTTCAGTATATTTTGAACGACATTATTCCTACATCGGGGAGATACTCGCATGAGAAGACCGCGCCAGCTCCGGCAACAAAAAAAACGCCGTATCAGTTTGAATATTTATTCGAGCCCTCACCTGCAGAATTGATTGATAAATTATTCGATTCTCTCGTGCGGGCAGAAGTGCATCATTTGATATTGGAATCGAACGCATCAGAACACTCGGCGAGAATGGTGGCTATGAAGAGCGCGTCCGAGAATGCAAAAGAATTGATGGGATCTTTGCAGCTTACTTTCAATAAAGCCCGCCAGGCATCGATCACCCGCGAGATATCCGAAGTTACCGGCGGCGCGGAGGCATTAAAAAAACTATAACTATAAAACAAATTCATTAAATCATTGTATGAGCACACAAAAACAAACAGGAAAAGTTTCTCAGGTCATTGGTCCCGTTGTTGACGTTGAATTTCCTCAGGGGCATTTGCCGGAGATCTATTACGCGATGGAAACAAAGACCGGAGACGGCAAACGGCTTGTTCTTGAAGTGGCCCAGCATCTGGGGTATGGCAAGGTGCGCGCGGTTGCTATGGGATCGACCGATGGGCTTACTCGCGGAGCGGAAGTGGCCGATACCGGAGCTCCCATTCAGGTCCCGGTAGGGAAAGAGGCGCTCGGGAGGGTATTTAATGTGTTGGGGGAGCCCATCGATGGAAAGGGAGAGATCCCGGCCAGCGTGAAGCGCTATCCCATTCACCGCAAGGCGCCGGCATTTGATAAACAATCGACAAAAGTGGAGATATTTGAAACGGGTATCAAGGTCATTGATCTCATCGCTCCGTTCGTAAAGGGAGGAAAGGTGGGGCTTTTCGGCGGTGCCGGCGTGGGAAAGACCGTTCTTATCCAGGAGCTTATCCATAACGTTGCGAAACAACACGGCGGATATTCGGTATTCGCTGGCGTAGGAGAGAGAAGCCGCGAGGGAAACGACCTTTATATTGATATGACGCAATCCGGCGTGATCGCCCGTACAGCGATGATCTTTGGGCAAATGAACGAAGTGCCGGGAAGCCGCTTGCGGGTAGGGCTCACAGGCCTTTCGGTGGCCGAGTATTTCCGCGACGAGGAAGCAAAAGATGTTTTGCTTTTCATTGATAATATTTTCCGTTTCACCCAGGCGGGGTCCGAGGTGTCCGCACTCTTGGGGCGCATGCCTTCCGCGGTAGGGTATCAGCCGAACCTCGCGACCGAGATGGGTGAACTCCAGGAACGCATTACTTCTACGAGCAAGGGTTCTATTACATCTGTGCAAGCGGTGTACGTCCCTGCAGATGATCTTACCGATCCCGCGCCGGCAACAACATTTGCGCATTTGGATTCGACCATCGTGCTGTCACGCTCTCTCTCGGAGCTTGGTATTTATCCTGCGGTGGATCCTCTGGATTCATCCTCGACCGCGCTTTCGCCGCTGATTGTGGGCCAGGAACATTACGATGTCGCCCGCGAGGTGCAAAGGGTCTTGCAGCGGTACAAGGATCTCCAGGATATCATCGCGATTCTTGGCATTGAAGAATTATCCGACGAAGATAAATTATTGGTGAGCCGCGCGCGTAAAGTGCAGAAATTCCTTTCACAGCCTTTTTCGGTTGCGGAAACATTCACCGGATGGCCCGGCAAGTTCGTGCCTCGCGAAGAAACCGTTCGCAGTTTTAAGGAAATATTGGAAGGCAAGCACGATGACAAGGGTGAGCAGATGTTCTATATGAAAGGTTCGATCGACGAAGTAAAGTAAAAGATTTTTTCATTGTTCCATGTATATACGTATTCTAGCGATCGATAAAGAACTCTATGCGGGGAATGCCGATGCGCTTTCGGTGCCTGCCGCAAGCGGCGAGATCACTATCCTGGAAAATCATGTGCCGCTCGTCTCCCTCTTAAAGGCGGGGAAGGTAACCGTGCGCCACGGAGAAAAAAGCAAAGAGGAGTTTTCTGTACGCGGAGGTTTTGTTGAAGTGAACCCTGAGAAGGTGACGGTTCTTGCCGAGTAGTTTGATTTGAAAATAAAAAACGGCTCCGCCGGGTGGCGGAGCCTTCTGTGTTACTTGTTTATTTGGCCGATGGTTCGTAGCGGGGGATAAGACCTCCGAATATCCACGGATTCTTCATCCTGAAGCGCATGTCTTTCATGGTGGTTTCTTTCGAGAGCTGGCATGCGTAATAATCGTTCTGCAGCTTGAGGATATTCTCCACAAGCGCCATGATCGTTGCTGAAGCCTTCAGGTCAGGATACTTTACCATGTAGAGGCTGACCTTGTCGGGGGCAATCGTGTTGAAGATGTCCTTTTCGTATTTCGGGTACATCTCGGCGAGGTAGCCGGCGAATTGCTTGGTCAGCGTGTCCGCCTTGTTTTTGTAGATGCTTTCGAAGCGTTCGATCTTTTTTATCTCTTCGAAATCATCCAACTGGCTGGTATACGAAATCCCGGTGCACACCAACGACGCCCCCAGGAAAAGCATCGCGCAAAACCAGAATACGATGGCTCCTCCTTCCCAGTCTGTGTCGTTGTTCTTTCTCAAGAGCGAGGAGTACCGCCAATAGCAAAGCCCTCCGCAAACAGCAAAAAACACCGCCGTGAGTACTAAGAACATCGCTTGTCCCTCCCTTTTTGTCCAGTTATTTTGTTGACGGCCGATTTAAAGGAACTTTTCACTGGTAACCACAATCGCGCATATTATAGCATGCACATATAGAAAAGTCAATGTTTACAATAAAAACATATTGTAGTAATAAGTAATGGTGTCTTAAGCTAGTGGTGCCGGTGTTTAGTTGTTGACAAAAACAATAAATTAATATATATTAGTAACTTGGTTCTATGACAACAAAACATCAAGGGGGACACGTGGCGAGAACACTTCTTGACGAGCACGCCTGTGATGCATTAGTAATGGGCTGCATCGATTTTCGGTTTTGGGAGGCGCTATTCTCATTTGTGCGCCAGCGCTTTGGCATTGATCGATTCGATCCGTTGATACTCGCGGGGGGAGCCAAGAATCTTGCCTCACCCGCACTTCCGGCAATGCCCGAGGTTGCATTTTTTAACATCGATGTTTCGCATCGGCTGCACCACATTAAGCACGTGGTCGTTACGAATCACATCGATTGTGGGGCGTATGGCGGCTCGGCAAAGTTTGCCGGCAAAGAAGAGGAGATCGCGTTCCATAAACAGGAGATCGATAAAGCTGCGCGGCTTATCGCCGAGAAGTACCCCGATCTGGCAGTCATCAAGATATTCGTTTCCCGCAGGGGTGACGACCCGGACTTTCTGGTCCTCGAATAACAACAGTTAAAGCACCCTCCCGCATCGCGGGAGGTTTTTTTATTTGTTGCATGCCGCATTATTTCTTGCTAGCATTGGTACATGAATACGAAGTTCGAATTTGAATTTTTTCTTCTTGCATTTGTTGTGCTCGCTGTTGGTTTTGCGGCAGGATGGGTATTTGAGGTATACGACCAATATTATTATCATCTTACAGGGTATCTTACGGCCGGGCAGGAATTTAACATTTGGTTTCCCGCATTTTGGAATCTTTTCTAATTATGGAAACGCAACTCGACAAAGAGATCACACGCGAAACAAAACACCAAAGGCCGCTCATCAATATTATTGTTTTTTTATTGGCGATCTTTTTGTTGGGTGCATGGATCGGGTATAAGGCAAAATTCTGGATCGACCAGGAACTTATCGGAATGCTGTGGCAGTGAGTGATCAATAAAGCATGCAAAAGTCTTTCAAACATATCGACACCATCACTGCATTGTTTGTTGCAGTGATTTTGATCTCCAATGTTGCTTCTACCAAGATTCTTGATCTTGGCTGGTTTGTGTTTGACGGGGGTACGCTGCTTTTTCCCGTCAGCTATATTTTTGGCGATATCCTGACGGAGGTGTATGGGTATAAGCGGTCGCGCAAGGTCATCTGGCTTGGATTTTTTTCTGCGTTCCTGATGTCGGCAACATTCATGGTGGTGGGCAAACTTCCCGCAGCGGGGGAGTGGCAGTTCCAGGAAGCGTACGATGCTATTTTGGGGCTCACGCCGCGCATCGTAGTTGCAAGTTTGATCGCGTTTCTTGCCGGGGAGTTCTCTAATTCTTATGTGCTCGCAAAAATGAAGATCCTTACCAAGGGACGCTATTTGTGGGCGCGTACCATCGGCTCTACTGTGGTGGGGCAGGCGGTGGATACGATGTTGTTTGTTATGGTCGCGTTCTGGGGCATTCATTCCGGCGGGCTGCTGTTTTCCATTATTATCTCAAATTATGTGTTCAAGTGCGGGGTGGAAGCTGCGCTTACCCCGGTTACCTACAGGACGGTGCGGTGGTTGAAAAAGGAGGAGCAGGAAGACTATTACGACACCGATACCAAATTCAATCCCTTCTCAGCTAAATAAGCCTCCCATTGTTTGCCCATGGGGCACTTCTTTCAGGAGTGCTTTTTTGTTTGCCGGACTATTGACAAATAATACAGATATGATATAATATTCACATCGAAAGTTGAGTTCATCCCAGATAAATACGGAAGGAGGAGGGAATGACCATAGATCTTTTTCGCGCAGAGAAAACAATAAAGAGCGTCCGTGAAGTTTCTCTCTTTTCTATACCGGCCACTGTCGGCGAAATCGAGAAGAGAGGACTTCATGGACGCTTTTTTATAACTTGAGCATCCATCTGTCTTTCCGAAGGCAGTTGAAAAGAACCTTTGCGCGTGTTATTTCTAGAATGGTTGTTTAACAACAAAACAGCGGAGGCGCCATGGCCGCATTCTGTGTTGGGATCTTTTGTATAGTTGCCGGCGCTTGTGCTGTGATAGCGCAGGGATCGTATGCTGTTGTCGCTGCCATTTTATTTTTCGGGCTTGTCTGTATTGTCGCCGGCGCCCGTTCCATGGGAAACAAATGGGAAAAAGAGCGTATTGAGGAAATACTAAAAAACATTCGCCGCGAATATTATTTCGAGTATGGTCCTGAGCTATACCATCAGGAACAGGAATATTTAGACGAGATGGAGATTGACAGATTTATTAATCTCTATTAATCTCACCTCATGTTCTTTTGACCCATATCCGAAAGGAGCGGGATATGCTCATGGCATCGCGTCGGGAAGAGATCCTGGACAAGTTCCGGCAACGGCAGCAGAAGAATATCATCAAAGAGGAAGGAGCGTCGCACGCTCAAGAAGAGGGGATGGACCACTTTGCGTCCATTCTCGAGCCGGTCGTCCATGAGATGTGGCACCACGGAAGCGCGACGGTCGCGCTCGCCGAAATGCCCACCGAGGATGTTGCTCGGCTTCTCGAGGACTATTTTTTCAACAAGTTCTCAACCACGCTGGTATTTTCCACCGAATCGTACATCCGTGCATGTACACTGGAGTTCAACAAGGAATAACAAGGCGCCCGAAAAGGGCGCTTTTCATTTTACGAATCTATTTTTTTTGGTACTATTGGTGTATGAAAGCAATTATCTTGGCGGGCGGAAAAGGTACGCGGCTATATCCGGTAACACTGGAAACCCCAAAGCCCCTTTTAACGGTCCGTAAAAAACCCATTATCAACTATCTCATCGACATGTTCCGCCGTCACGGCGTGCACGATATCAAGATCGTGGTGGCGAAAGATCATCTCGATGACTTTCAATGGTGGCTGAAGCGGTATAGTGAACAACTGGGCGGTGTGGATATCTCGTTTGAGGTGGAGGATGAACCCATGGGGACATTCGGCTCACTCGCGCATAAGCTGACCGACTGGGTCGGGCTCGATGATTTTTTTGTGACAAACGCCGACGAGCTGAAAGAAGTGGATTTGGATGAGCTTATAAATGTGCATGCTGCCGCGGGTGCGGATGCTACCATTGCCCTTGCGCATGTGAACAACCCAAAAGAATACGGCGTTGCTGTGACCGACGGCTATCTTATTAGAGAATTCATCGAGAAACCGCAGAATCCCCCGAGCAACTATATCTCCAGTGGCCTGTACTTGCTTTCCCCCCGCGTGTTCGACTACATCTGGCAGGAGGTGGAAGAGGGAAAGAAATTTCTGATGATAGAAAAAGACGTATTTCCCAAGATCGCCAAAGAAAACAAACTCGCAGGCTATAAATTCACAGGCCAGTGGTATGACTGTGGTACCATTGAGCGCTGGGAGATCGCCATCAAGAACTGGAAGAATAAGGAATAATTTTTCGGCACTTTTTCCTTTGTTTTTCCCAATTTCTAAGTCTAAGCAGGTTGTTGTTTGTTAATTTCTGCTATAGCAGAAATTAACAAACAAATACGGAATAAATACTATGAATAAAACAAAAATAAAAAATACAACCATAAACACACTCAAGGTGCTTGGCACCATATCGTTGCTGGGTGCGGCGATCCTTATGCCAATATTTTAGTTGCAGCTGATAAGTTATTTTGGGTAACAGGAAAAAGGAAGTTTCAGCAGAATCTCGGTCAATTAAAACGAAGTAAATACATCGATATAGCACAGGAAAAAGATGGCACAACATCTATTGTCATCACGGAAAAGGGAAGGACAAGATTGTCTCGGTATGATCTAGAGAAAATGAAAATACAAAAACCGGGCAAATGGGACAAAAGGTGGAGAATAGTTATGTTTGATGTTCCAGAACAGAAGAGGGCGGGGAGAGATGCGTTGAGCTACAAACTGAGGCAACTCGGTTTTTATCGTTTGCAAAAAAGTATTTTTATCCATCCATACGATTGCAAAAAAGAGATTGATTTTGTTGTGCATTATTTTGGTATTGCTGATTATGTAACAATGATTACCGCTGATCGGTTTGATGGGGATCAAAAGATCAGGGAGCGATTTAGCTGCTGAATAGTTTGGTGTCTCGCTACCCATTCACTCAAATGTTGATCAGCAGTTCTTTATAGTTGTTTGTAAATTTCTGCTATAGCAAAAATTTACAAACACTTGGGGGGAGAAGAGAAATGGGTTTATGGACATGGTTGTTGGTAAAAATAGAAAAGTATTAAATTTATAAAATAGTGCTGGACTATTGACGAGCCCCCTTATATTAACGCATAATAACGGAAAGTTTTATGGAAACCTCAAACGAACAACCAGCTCAGGAAACACAGGTTATTTCTCCGAAACCCTCAAAAAAACGCAAGATTATAAAGATCGTGCTTGTTGTTGCAGGCGTGCTGATGGTGTTGCTGGTATTCTTATTTTCAATGATAAAACCATCTCCGCTTGAACATTATCGCTGGCAAAAAGAAGCGGAGCAAAAGCTTGCAGATCAAGAGAAGATGATCTGCGATGATGTGTATGGCGGCGATACACCCGAGGAAACATATACTATGTATCGGGATGCGATGACTCAAAAAGATGTCGATAAAGCGATGTTGTATGTCGATCTGTTCAACCGGGACCGAATGAGAAAATATATTGATGGGCAGGATTTGGATGATTTTATCAAGAATGATCTGCCATTACTAGACGGTCTAAAAAAGACGCAAGAGGGGCAATATATATTTTTTACTTATGAAAGATATGTTCCACCGTTTATGATTGACGTAGATGGAAAAAATATGCCGGGCGGTGACTATAATGATTTTTTTAGATATAGACTTGTCCAAAATCGCTGCAATGATAAGTGGAAAATCGTAGGCCTATGAAGTATAAGTCCCTCTATTTTATAGTTCTCGGGGGGATTTTTTTGCTTTCTTTGGTGGCGTATTCATATAACAATACCACCACCCATGCAGCTCTTACCGAAGAAGCCGCTTCTTTTTTTAGCCTCTCTTTTCCAGGCGAACAAATAGCGAGCGAATACAGTGAGGCCCTTATCGAGGGTGCCATTTTGGAAGATGCGGAGCCGCGTTATATAAACCATTTTTATGATCCTACTACGGGCAAGGGATGGCTTATGGATAATGCAGGAGACCAACCGTTTCTTTTCAGGTTAGCTACAAAGCTTGGTGTATCAACGATTGCTCCTATCTCCGCGAAAGATTGGGCAACAAATGAAAGAGCGCAGGAGCAGTACGCGAACTACGAGGGCAACAGAACGTATCAAAGAGCGATCCGGGAATATGCGCGGGGCGATAAAAAAGAGGCATTTAAAACGCTCGGTTTTGTTCTACATCTTGTTCAAGATATGACGGTGCCTGATCATACGCGCCAGGACACGCACACGGGTATTTTTGGTGACGAGAAGAGCCCCTATGAAGTATATGCCGACCAATACCAGCGGGGAGGCATTAAGGTTGTTGCAAATTATATTCGCCAAAGGGAAAGGGCGACTGAATTTCAATCTTTGGGTGAGTATTTTGACTATTTGGCGAAGTATTCAAATAAGTACTATTTTAGTAATGATACAGTTGAAAAAAATTATAATAGTCCTCAAATTAGTAGATGGGAAAAGCTTGATAATAAATACTCAATAGGATTTACTTATGACCAAAACAGGACAGAAATGCCTCTTGTGGTCAGAGATGACTCAACTGGGGCTTTGTCAATAAACAATTCTCGCATTCTCTCATCTTATTGGGAGCGGCTGTCGAAGAAGGCGATTTTGGGGAGTGCGGGGGTGATCCAGTTATTTCTCAAAGAGGCGCAGGAGGCAGAGCGAAATTATAACCCAACCACTTTTCAACGGATGACAACCGGGATTTCGGAGGCAACGACGTATCTTTATTACAGTGCTGCCGGGCCGCAATTCTCTCCATGGGGGACAATAAATAAGCTGGTGAATGTTGAGAGGACATATTCGGAGATGAGATTTGCGGCGGAGATGATGGGCGGTTTTATTAATAATGCCGTTGGGAATATTGGTAGTTTGTTTTCGCGTCTCACGGGTTCGTTGTCCGGTGCAGCTCCTGTGGTGACAAACTCGGATGGTCTTTCGGAGGAGGATGTGCGATATGATCCGCCAGTTCCATCTTTTCCTATTAGTCCCGATGCCGAGCCTGTAATATCCAAACCAAGCGATCGCGGTGAGATCATTGTTGACGGCGGTGAGGCTTCTGGAATCGTTGCGGCACCGCAGCAACCGATCGCCCAAGATCCGATCTCAATTCCTCAATTAACCTCTTTAACCGATACCTTTTCTGTCATTACCAATCCAATCACGCTGCCTGCAGGAATGGGTTTTTCTGGGGGATTCATCCCGACCTTTGGCGCATCATCAGGCCAAGAGCTCGAAGCGGAAGCCGCTCAAGATCCTGCTCCGATAGAACAGAATGAGACCTCAGATAATGGCGACCTGCCTCAAGATATCACTGAAGAGGATCCGCCTGTGGTGCCGCCTGAAGAGGAGGCTATCCCCGAGCCACCGCAAGATACGACTGCTCCCATGCCAACACTGCGTATTATGGGGTATCGGTTTGGCGTGCGAGAGATCATGGTGGAATATGGGGTTGGCGGAGAAACACCGGATTTTTCGTCGCATGAAATTCAGTTCCGCGTCGGCAACAATGAGGCATGGGCGGACATCAATCAGGCCATTCCCACAGTTGATATGGCTACCGTTTCGGCCAGTTTTATATTCCAAGCAGAAGATTATTCTACAATGTCGTTCCGGATCAGAAGCAAAGACACTCTTCAAAATACCAGCGAGTGGGTTGCTGTTACGGCACTTCAAGATGCTGCACCTGTTATTATCAACGAGATCGCCTGGATGGGGTCGCCTGAAAGCCAGTACGACGAGTGGTTTGAACTTTATAATAAAACAAATCTCCCCATTGATCTTGCCGAAGGCTGGCGTGTGCAGTCGCGGCATTTGAATATTGATTTTTCACAACAGGAAAAAAATAACGCATCTGCGCCGAACACCATTCTTGCTCCTTATGGATATTATCTTGTCGAGCGGAAAACAGAATCAAAAGAACTGCCATCATTGTCCAATGCTGACTGGTTTGGTTCGTTCGGGGAAGGCCTAGTGAATATTGGTGCGCCCTTTGCAGATTACCTTAGGCTGATGTCACCGTCGGGTGAGATTATTGGCTCGGTGAACCAATGGTATGCGGGCAGCAATGGACCGAAGAAAACAATGGAACGTATTTCCGAATATTCAGGCACGAACGTGTGGCAGAACTGGACAAACTGCCAAGAGGCGGAAGGTTATGGGACTCCACGGGCAGAAAATTCAGTGCATGGGTTGTTTATTGCAAAAACCGGTGTTATGGTTTCCGATGAAACATGGGATAACACCGAATCCCCCTATGCTGTTTTTGATGAATTGCGGGTGAACGCAGGTGCAACGCTTACGATAAAAGCCGGCGTGGTGGTGAAACTTACCGGTGCGCAGAGCTATCCATGGATGCCCAATTCTCTTTTGAAATCAAAACTTAATGTTCTGGGTGCGTTGCGTATTGATGGCGCACGTGATAACAAAGTTATTTTCACATCTTTTGAGGATGACGCCGACGGGCGCGACACAAACCAGGATGCAAATGCCACCAGCCCACTTATCGCTTCCTACAGCGGTATTAGTATAAATAGTCCCACCAAGAAAAGTTCTCTGAATGGTCTTGATATGCGCTA
>Ga0172379_10003002_pt1 | contig 28066 bp, 27 predicted proteins | sample GrowelOW334metaG_FD_119756 | JGI IMG/M metagenome (GOLD analysis project Ga0172379, IMG submission 119756) | Groundwater microbial communities from an aquifer near a municipal landfill in Southern Ontario, Canada - Groundwater well OW334 metaG | ecosystem: Environmental > Aquatic > Deep...
AAACTGGCAAAAAAACTACTATCAAACAAATAACAAACTTCCACGGCAAAGGCCATGCAAGTAGCCCAAATGACCAGCAAAATATCAGTGCTCAAACCACACATGCCCATCTGATAGAGGACAAATCCTGCCAGCATTAAAGCCATAACCGGCCGTAGCAATGGAAGACGATTGACCAGACCGAACGCGCCTAAAGTCGCTGCGGTACAAAGATAAATAACATCGCGCCGATCTGGAGTGGCACCGAGGCCAAAATAAGCAATCTGATCTAAATAGTAACTTGTGTATTTAAGAGGAATGATCCAATCAAAAAGCTCAGCTAGGGCCTTTTGATCAAGACCCAACAGATAAGACCACGAAAGTAGAAAACTGACAAGCAACCAAAAGAATTCATCGGCAAAGGTATTAGCCTTTCCCCCCAGGTAACGGGTGAGTAACTCTACAGCTTCAATTGTTATAGGGACAATAATAAATAACGGATCTAGAGAAGCGCCAAAACCAGCCATGAGCCCGCAAAAAAATCGGAACCAGGCATTGCCGATCTTGTCACCGGTGTCGGAGCGGTTCGCCGCTTTCAGCCAAGCAGACAGACGCAAGAAAAAATAAGGACTAAGCAAAAGAGCAAAAACATGCTGAGCGCTACCATAAGAATAGCCCATAGCTAAATTGGCTATTGCAGTACCAAGAAGGGCGAACCACAATTGTTTCTGGCTGACATTGTCTAACTTGCTTGCTAACACAATATAAAAACAAAGAGCAAAAGAAAGCACTGCCAGCAGTGAAACTTCGACAAAAGAGGCAACGGCAATAGCGCGGAAAGACAAAATTGAACTACCCGGTGCTGAAATTAGCTGGGCCAGCAACACTGTTGGCATGCGCAGATAAACAGTGGTCAGTGGTAAATCAAAATAAAAATCGCGAAAGGGCACCTGACCTTGCAGCATGCGCTTAGCGGCTTCAACCTCGTAACAAACAGCGCCACAGAGGTCGCTCACAAAAAATGCGCGATAGATAATACTCACAGCAAAAACAGCTAGGGCAGCAAGAACTATAGGAAGTAGGTTCCCTTTAATTCTAGTCATTGCGCTTGTACACACTTATACCGTTTCTCTCTTCAAGCTTTTTATAGTTAGACATTATCGTGTTGATAAAATCAACATCGCCAAAAACCCAACCCATTGGATTATCTTGAATGTATATGAGCTTTGGCCTATTCTTTTTAATGTCTTCGCTGTACCAGTCAATAACTTGTTTCTTATAGCCTTTGAAACGCTCTCGCGCTTTAGCACTAAGGTCTGGTCGGTCAATGATGAAAGACAAAATGGGCAGCATCATACCGTGTAAAAATCTTGAACCGGGCTTTCGTTCCATCTGCAAAAGCATAGGATAGCCTGGAGCCATCGATGCACAAATAAATAGAATAGAGTCTCCTTTACTACTGTGCTCTAAGCAAGAAGCGACAAAGTTTTCCATGTCATCGGCAGCACCCATACCCCATTCAGGATAGCCAACCTGAACCAATGGGTAGGGCTGGCGATTGAGAAACTCTTCATCTTCAACGACCTTTGCAGCATTTAGATACATGCCACCGCCAATAATGGCTACAGCAAATAACGAAGCCGCCATACCAGCCAACTTAGGCCGACCTAAACCGACCAGGTGTAAAGGTAGCACCTGATAAAGCAAGGCCGCCTCTACAGCCAGTGCCATAGAGTTTCCCATGCGCACGGCAATCATATGGCATGACCAAGCCTGGCCAGCCAAGACAAAAACAACAGCCGACATAAACGAAAAAGCGCAGATAGCCAAAGGCAGACTGCTGAGGCGAGCCAGAACCAGGGCCAAGACCGACGCTAACGCCAGTAGCAGAAAATCAATACGCCAGAAACTGGCCATATTGAATATCGGAGAAGTAACGTAGTATTCGTAGCCTTCTTTATAAATTGGTACGACAAAATTGAAAAATGCTTGTAATTCTTGAGGGGGCAAGAAAATAAAATGGAAGAGATAAATCGCCACTACTGCCACCACAGAGAGAACCTCTGGAGCGAGCAATGGCTTAGACTGACGAGTACGCAGCCACCAGACAATCTCTGGGGCACAAGCCATGAGCATAAAGTGCGGCTTCAGCGCCAAGCCAATACCAGCGATGACCCCGACAGCGATGCAAGGCCAACGGCCAATTGTAATTCCTTGCCAGCGCAAATAACGCAAGAGAAGAAAGGGTGCATAAACAATGCAAAATATATGCTCTCTCTGACCGAAATCCATACGCTGAAGGTGATTGTAGTAAACAAAGCCAAGCAGAGCGCTTGCACCCAATACAGCAGCACCAGTGCGTCTGGACGCCACCAGTACCCAGAGCACAAGACAACAACTTAGTAGTTCAAGAGCGCAAACATAGATAGAAAAACTGAGCGGCAAGGGCATATGAAACAGTCGCGACAACAAAACTGGCAAAATCTGAATGTAGATAGCCAAAGGCGGATTAACATCAAACATGTCTACATACGGCACCTTCCCTTCGAGAAGAAGCTGGGCCATATGCACATAGAGACCTTGATCGCAAAAAATCAGCATCGGGTGCCAGAGCCACCAGTGCAGGGCTGACAAAACAGCAACCAGCGACAAGGCACCCACAGTAAGCAGAACAACAATAGACAAATCACTAGCCAAAGGTTGATTGTCTACATCTTTGGCGGCCTGCCTTTGTACTTCGTCGACTGCCTGAGCCATTCTAAGCACTCCAGAGATCGATATTATATTGCTTGGTGCAAATAGCATCCATTACAATTTCATCGGCTGCCATCTGTTGTTTATAAACTGGAATATCCTCTGGGCGCCCCTGCAGTTCGGGTGAAACTAAACAAAGCTTGAAGTTAGCATCTTTCAAGCGCTTGTAGTCGTCTCTATTAAGCGACAGGCGAGTGAAACAATCGATCCAGACCCAATCTACAAGACCAGTAAAGTTGAGCACTGTTTCAATGGTTTCAAACTCTGAATAGCGCAAAGCAATGCGCTTCTCACCACGCTTGGTCAAATTGACTATCATTGGCAGCGACGAATCGAGAAAGAAGTAATTTTCAATTTTGTACTTCTGCATTAGCGGCAAAATAGTATCTTCAATGCGCTCGCTTTTCACATTAAGAATCAATGTGCCATGATTATTGTACTCAGCAAAGAATGGCTCAGCATCTTCGCCGTCCTTAAAAGGATCATGCTGCAATATCAAGCGCTCAGCGCGATCACGCAGATCTATTTCACACCCAAATTGAGCAGGCACCTGTCGCAATGACTCTAATTGATTGATGCGATGAGCGATAAAATGCATTCAAACTTCCTTTGATGAGTGACTGAGGGCGCTCTTCAGTTTGATACTAAAATCGATGGTGCGCTTGATGAACTTGAGCTTTGATTTAAAACCGGTGTTCCATTTTGATTCACCATGAATTCGCGGAGGGAAGACAACATCAAATCTAACAATATTGAGATTCTTCTGACGGGCCATGTAGTAGGCATAGAGATCTAAAGCAAAGTCTGTTGGTGGCTCCTTCCATGACTGAAAGAACGAGCGGTGAAATATGTTGGGCTGGGCATTGATATCCCATAAATTGGTGCCCATAAAGCAGGTCTCAAAGATACTCATGCCACCGGTAAAAAATGAATCAGCCAGAGGGCGGCCTCGGCGCAAACCTTTTACATAAATATCATTGGCATAACCAGCGCCTTTAACTAGCTCTATTGCCTTGAGGATATCACTGGGATCAGTTTGCATATCAGCATGGGTCCAGCCGATGAAATCACTCTGACAGGCACGCAGGCCTTCCAAAATACCAAAGCCATAACCTTGATTAACCGGTACTCTCAGCGACCTGGCAAATGAATACTGGGGCAATTGGCTGGCTAAGACACTAGGCGAATCGTCAGTAGAGCCGTTGTCGACCAGCAGCAGTTGTACAGCTGTATCGCCACCGGCGATCTTGGCAAATCGACTGAGAAGAAGTGGAATATTTTTTGATTCGTTATAGCAGGGCATCACCACTGTAAAAGTAGGCGATTGGCCGGGTGAGCTATTTACGTCGCGTGCATCTGAGATCATGCCTGTGCTTTGCTGGCCTCCTTTTTATATTGATGCCATGAGCACTTTCTGAAAAACGACTGCCAATAAGCAAAGGTCTTTAGATCGTTAGGAATGCCAAAGGAAATATAATCGACCACTTCAAAAGCCACACACTTGAGGCCAGAATCGGCTAAGACACCCACCATGCTATCGACATAATATTCACCATTAACGCGAATGTCTTGCTCTAGCATCGCTTTCATGGCCTGATCAAAATACTTAGCCTTGCGAAAGAAAAAGGCACCAACGATGGCATGATCGTTTCGCGGATTATCGGAAATGGCTTTCTTCACCGAAACACCGGTGATCACTGGAAATTCTGCTTGCTTAGGTTCAGCGATTTTGAGCCAGCCAAACATTTGAGGATTGCGTTCGCTCGAGGGATGATTGCGGAAGCTAAAAGCAGCCATATCAATTGACTGATCTGCCATCAGCGCTTGCCATTTGTTCTGATCATAAACAATGCCGTTATCGCAGGCACCAATGAGCAAGCTCCCTTCAGGATCAATTGGCGGCTCAGCACCATCAATACCTAACTGGCATGACGAGGCTTGTCCGGCAGTGATACCATCAATGGCGACAACGCTGACATTAGGAAACTGTTCAGTCAAAATTCCCTTTAGCTGAGAATTAACTAGATGGTCTTTCTGAGCAACAAATACATAGCGCGCAGCCGCAGGTAAATTGTCGCAAGCGAGCACCACCATGGGTTTATTTGAAACCGGAATTAAGGGCTTCGGTGTTAGGTAGCCAACTTCAGCAAAGCGAGAGCCCTTACCGGCCATCGGAATCAAGCAAGCATCGACGACACTGCTGTCACTATCAACGACACTATGAGCGCCTGAAATTCGTTGACTAGCAGGGCGGCTCTTTTGTCCAGTTCGCGGTTCATCCTCAGAGCCTTCTGTAGCCAGTCTAGTGAAGTAATCAGACCAGTGCTGATACTCTTCTAAGTCGCGCGGCGTGCCCCATTGCAACATATAGTCTACTTCGTAAACTAGAACCCTCAGCCCATCAGCTACCATCAGGTTATAAATCATACTGACATAGTATTCACCATTGACTTGAATATCTTGTTTGATTAGCTCAGCAAAGTAGTGTTTAACGTGCTCACCACGCGCAAAATAATAGGTGCCATTAGAAGCAAACTCGGCCATGCGATTATCGGTAAATGGCTTCTTCTCTTGAATGGCTTCCAGCCAGTGGTTCTTTTCTTTGATAAAAGCATAGTTATCGGTGCCCAACATATGTGGGTGAAAATTGCGATAAGCAGGAATTGCACCAGCAGCTTTTCGACTGCGCACTTTGGCTAGAAACTCTGCATAATTGAAATATGAATAGAAATCGCAGTAGTTGACGATTGTCTCTTCGCCATCTTCAATGCGATCAAAGCACTGTGAAACGGCATAAACTGGCCCTTTTCTATGGGTATCAATAGAAATAATTTCGCCTTGGGGAGCAATTCTATTGAGTACCTGGCGCAAGTCTGTTTGACTTAGATGCTCACTGTTACAGATGAAAGTAAACTTGTCGTTGGCTGAAAACATCGAGACCACATGCTCGATCATCGGCTTGCCGTCTACTTCAATAAGAGGCTTGGGCAGCTCATAGCCTGCCTTGATAAAGCGCTCACCCAAACCAGACATCGGAATTACAACATGGGTCATAGGGTCTGCCTGTATTTTTCAGCTTCCCAGTTACTCAAATATTCCACTTCTTCTTGAGGCAAATAATTCATAGTGCCAAGCTCGCCACCAAGCTGCAACATTACGTGCGAACGAAGTACCTCTTCACTTTCGCGGCACTTGCGCAAACTCTGACCAAGTAGCAAAATATGCTCGCCAGAAACAATAACTTTAGGTGGATGACCAAATTTATGCAGGTAATCGGCCACCGCCTGCACCGCATCTGGGCTATCAAACTCGCTTAAGGAAAGCCCACTAGCACCACAGTAAACCAGTTGATCTGGGGTAGCGCACGAGGCCAGCAAATAGTCGGGACTTTTCTTGAGAGCACTCTCGAGCACCTGATCATCACTGAGATATGCTAACCACTTTGTATTACAAACTTGGTTCACTAAAGCCGAAGCAAAATTGACGAGTTTGTAGCGATACAAGTTAAAAGCGAGGTGACTGGCCAGTTTATCAACAAGCTCATTGGTAATTTGCATCACCATTTGCTTATTAGCAGCGGCCACAATGAGACCATGGTTCTCTAAAAAAACAATTGCTAAACCAGGCTGCCAATTCTTCTCTTGCAGCTGCTGATGAAGCGCTACAGCTAGAGCGGGCCCTGGGGTCTTGTAGGGAACAAGAAATAGAGATTCTTGATACTGAGGAAAATCACTGGCAAAAATCTCTTTAACAATCTTTTGCCAGTCCTGGCGACAGACAAGAGCGGCCACTGCAATAGGATGAGTATGCAAGGTGTATTTGCCCAAAAGGCAGTGAAGCAATGCCTCAATCGAAGGCCTTCTAGGTCCAGGGGTAAGAGCCTCAGCAACAGCTACTTTGGCCTGGGCTTCGAGCACCTCAGTTGTGGCAGTACTATCACAGCCAGCTAAAAATTCTAACAACGGCGGCCATTGCAAGAGGCAGAAATCATCTTCTCTACTCACTTCACTAAGAGCCATTCCCGATGCTTTGACGAAAATTCTGCCATCATCAAGCTTGACTGAAGTATTACCGCCACCGGCTTGCACCAAATCAAAGCGCTCACCGGCAAAGCGGGAAATCTCAACGAGATCGGCAATTTCAGCGACTATGTCATTCATTTTCTAACCATCTCAAGCAGCTGAAGAAAATCATCGAAAACGGTAACACTAGAATTCGCCTCTGCTAAACGCCCCCTATCATCCTCAGAACTATACCAAAAGCAGTTGAGACCGAGTTTGTGCGCCCCTTCGATATCGCGCTCTAAACTGTCACCAATCATACATAGTTGCTTTAAAGGCAAATCAAGCTTATGGGCGGCCATTTCAAATATACGAGGATGTGGCTTCTCGTGCCCACTTTCTTCGCTTGTGACGATTGCCTGCAAATATCCAGCGATTTTCAAGTGCGCAATTTTTTCAAATTGAATTCGTGCAGTTAAATCAGTAACAACGGCAATGGGCAAACCGACAGATTCTAGAAAAGCGAGGCAACCCGGACGCAGTTGCATGTTTTCAAAAAAGACTTGCCAGTACAAATCCTCAGCCTGGCAGGCCAATTGATGAGGAAAGCGGCCAAAAGATTCAACAATTCCTTGAAAATATAGCAGTCGACTATGTGAAGAAGCCAGACCATGAAGAGTTTGATTGACCCTCTGTCGACAAGCAACATACTGTTTCTCAACGGCATCGAAGTTCTGCTCTAGTTCTCCCGCCAACCACTTCAGAGCCGCAGCCATAGCCGGTTCGTGAGCAGACTTGTAGTCATAGACCGTATTGTCAAGGTCAAGGAGAATGCCTTCACTCTTCATGCATTTCTTCCTTGTCTTTCATCAAATCATTGATGATAAGCAAAATAATCAATTGAACAAAACCGCGTAAATCCTCGGCCCACTCAATTCTGTTCTCGACTAACTCTTCCAAATTTGGAATCATGTCGCTGGCCAGCTTCTGCAACAGTGCTGGTGGTACTGGTTCTGAAAGAGTCAAATCTTGCTTGGAGAGATTCTCGCTGTAGTCCCAGTGCAACAGCAATCCATTAGCCATCAACTCTTGCACAAGATCTTCTAAATGAATGCTTGAACTGAGTGAGAGCTTAAGTGAAAGTTTTGCTTGAGCAGTGAGCGATCCTTCATCGAGCAAAGCTTGGGGATAGTAACGGATACAAAGATCAGCAAACTCTCTCTGCGGTGAAATGAATTTATCAGCGTCAGTCTTCCTTCTACTAATCTGCGCATTAGCCTGTGTCTCGGTATAGCCTCGTTCACGATGGTCGCGGCTGACTTTCCAGAAGGTCTTCAGCTCTGCTTCGGGATCCATAAAGATCTTGAGATCAATAACTTTGCGCGACTTCGGCAAATAGAAAGTATGCAATCCGGAAAGCACAATAAAGTCGTTGGGTTCGATCAGACGAGCGCTGGTAAAAGCACCGGTTGAGTGGTCATAATCAACCCGTTCAACACTGCGCCCACGCTTCAAATTAAAGAGCGTATCGGCTTGACGATGCAAGAAATTGGCTTTCGGATCAAGATGAGTAATGTCCTTGCCTTTCCAATTCTCATCGTGACGAGCCCACTTATGATCAGCGTCGCCTTCAAGCTCGACCACGCGGTTCTGCAATAGTGATTTTATGTCTTGTAAAAGAGTCGACTTGCCAGCACCACTATCGCCACCAATGCCAATGACAATTGCCTTCTCACGTTTGTAAATAGAATTACTGCGCACACCAGTGCGGTAACAGAGCACAATGTTGGCCAGTAAAGTCGCTTCCAGCAAAGTGAACGCTAGTGATGAAAGGTGCTCGCCTGGAATACCCAAATTCCAAACTTGGCCGCAAAATACAATGGCTGGATAATCAAACTGGTGGAAGAAAAGAAAATAGAACAAGTAGAAACAAGACAAGGCAATTCCTGCAGGCACAATGCGACTATCGCGCCGGCTATATTTGATCATGAAAATACTGAGGAAGGGCACAATCCAGACGTACCAACCCGGAGCTGGAACAATCAAGGCTACAAAAAGGGCAAAGACTATATTGAGAAAGGCATCGAGCAAATCTAGATTGATTTTAGGGTAAAGAGCAAAACGCACATATGTGCTGCAGACAGCCAGAACAGGTAAGAAAATATGCATTGATCCGATACTGATGTATGACTCAAATATCTGACTCTGCTTGGGATTATGCAAAACAATGGCTTGAAATCCGGGCGAAGACAAAAATGGGTAAACCCAGAAAACAAGCATAAGAATGGAGCCGACAAGATAGAGCGCAGCCGTCTTAGGCTTTTGATTGCGGTAAATATAAGTAAGACAGAGAGGCAAGGCTGCAGCAACGTGCGACTTCGTGGCCAAGGCCAGCCCAAAGAGCAATGCCGACTTGAGCGTATCATGCTTGCGCAAGAAATAAACGGCCGAAAATAGTATCGCCGTTGGTATCAAGTCAAGTTGCGAGTGAATATAGCAGGCGTAAAAGATAATGGGCGAAAGAAAGTAATACCAGAACACCTTGTTAAGGCGAGCGGGAAACATTTTGACTAGTAAGAAGGCAATCAAAATATCGCTGAGAAGAGTTGGCAACTTCATGAAGAAATTGACCAGATAACTGTTCTCAAAACCAATAAGTTTCAGAGGCAGGCAGAAGAAAGCCACGAGATAGAGCATGAGCGGCTGATAAGGAAACTGATCCCGCTGCGTAGTGGTTTGGAAATAGAAGTCCCAGGGATTGTCAAAGTGACTGATAAAATGCTGCACGAATGGCACAAACAGCTGGTTCATATAACCAGACGAGAAAAGCACCATGACCGCAACTTTAACCAGAGCGACCAAAATAAAGGCATTGACGCCAATAGGCGGCTGCGAATTTGCAGGCGCACCTGCGGGGCTGCCACCAATTTTCTCAGCTGGATTCAAAGTAGGTTCTGCTTTTGCTTCCATCAATCCTGATTGATCACTTTCAATCTTGATATGCCCGAACTTTCGCAGTGGAACACTACTTACAACCACATCAAAACAATAGATTGCAGACGAATAAATAGCCCGTGAGCCTAGATGCTAGGCGCTCAGCGCAAATCTCGTCGATTTAACGAATACTATTTAGAAGGACTACCTTCAGGATAGTAAACGAAGTCGCAGCGGAATGGCGCTGGAGCTTCTTTGAAATCAGCCGGTAACGGAGCAAATGGTGACTGTATTTTCACCGAGTCAACTGTTCTTTCAATTGCTCTTTGACCACCCGTGGCGCTAACTGTATGCACGTCGGTGCAATAGCCTGGACGAGTAATCAAAAACTCAACAGCCACGCTATAGCGGTGGTCAGACTTGAGAGGCCGCCAGCCTTCCGCTAGGCGATTCTGCAAATCTATACAGTAGCGTTGCTGATCAGGGGTATAGCTATGCTCACTAATGGGCGAAACCATTACCTTGTGAGGACCAACAGGTTTAGCTGCCTCAGTGGTCGTGGTTGTAGTAGTGGTTGTGGTGGTCTTGTCTCCAACTTTATCAGTCTTACTGCAGCCAGTCACCACGACAGTCGCAGGGATAAGCAACGAACACAAGAGAACCGACAGGCGCATGGTAAGACCTCAAATAGGATAAGCCCATTCTACACGAGGGCGAATAACTCATCTATGTACAGAGAAAAGAAGGTACGCACAAAAATAATTTTGCCCACAACGTCGCTACGGCAGTGCCGCGTCTACTGGCCTTCTGATTTGTGCGCCAACACACAATCCGTCACTGAAATCGAGGTCAAGGTGGGTTTCTTTCAGGCCCCGACTCATGACATAGCTCAGTTGAACGACTTTGTTGTCAACTACTTTTCGCTCACACAAACGAGTGCCGAGAAGCTTTTCAAGCTGCTCAACGTTTTTGCCGATGAGCCTGCCAGACCCAATCAGGTCATGAACCATAGAATAGCGAGTGGGACCGACACCAAAATCCCAAATTTCACTGTTGAATGGCAGTGGTGTTGGATCTTGCACAAAGGAAATAAGTAGAGCTGCAATAGCTATCAAGAAAATTAATTCGATGGCCAGCAGCAACCTGAAAATCGGTCGAGTCTTCCACAAAGTTTTGAAGTCAATCTTATTCAAAGTTGCGGCCAAGTCCTGTCGAGCAATGCCATGCGCAAGCCTAATTATAGGGGCAAAGAGGAGCGGTATAGAACCTCTACAGCTTGACAAAGCAAGAATATTTTGATATTTGTACAAATATGGAAATGCAATCGGTATTAAACGCCTTTGGAGCTCTCTCCCAAGAATCGCGGCTAAAAGTCTTCCGCCTTTTGGTACAACGAGGACAAACTGGTCTACCTGCTGGCACTATCGCCGCACAACTCGGCATAACACCGGCTACCATGTCACACCACCTTGAGCAACTTAGCCAAGCAGGCCTTCTATCATCTCGTCGAGAAGGGCGCTTAATTATTTACAGTGCCAACTACCACACCATGCAAAGCCTCATCAATTTCCTTCTAGAAAACTGTTGTGAGGGAAAAGACAATTGCTGCACCGAACTTAATACAGGCAAAAAAACATGAAAGTAATCTTCGCCTGTGTCCATAATGCTGGACGTTCACAAATGGCTGCGGCTTACTTCAATTCATATTGCGATAGCAGCAAAGCTCATGCTCAATCGGCTGGCACCAAACCCGGTATCAGCGTACATGCAGAGGTGTTGCAAACTATGAAAGAAGAAGGTATCGATCTCTCTGAGGTTCAACCGCAGCTGCTCACTGATGTGTTAGCAGCTGATGCCCACATGCTTATTACTATGGGCTGTGGCGAAACTTGCCCAATGATTCCCGGGCTCAAGAGAGCCGATTGGGCTTTGCAAGATCCTAAAGGGCAGCCAATTGAGCGAGTTCGGGAAATACGAGATCAGGTGAAGAATCTAGTGCAAAATCTTGTGGAAGAACTAGACGTTGCTCGCGTGCAGTCCGTCAGCAGGACAAACTAATGGTTGAGCAACCTAGCATAGGCTTCTTCGAGCGCTGGCTCACTGTCTGGGTTTTTCTTTGCATCGGTGCGGGTATTGCCCTAGGGCAACTACTGCCCGGGCCGGTGAAACTAATCGGCTCACTTGAGATCGCCAAAGTAAATATACCTGTTGGCTTCTTGATTTGGCTTATGATCATACCGATGCTTTTAAAAATTGACTTCAGCGCCCTCGGACAAGTCAAAGGTCACTGGAAAGGCATCGCGGTAACGCTCTTTATAAATTGGGCAGTGAAGCCATTTTCCATGGCCTTTCTTGCTTACATATTCATTCGCGTCATCTTTGCACCATACCTTCCCCATGAACAAATCGACAGCTATATAGCTGGCCTGATTCTATTAGCAGCAGCACCCTGCACAGCCATGGTCTTTGTCTGGAGCCAACTAACTAAGGGCGACCCGTACTTTACGCTCTCGCAAGTAGCAGTCAATGACCTAATCATGATTTTCGCCTTCGCGCCAATAGTCGGACTACTACTGGGCCTATCGGCCATAACGGTACCGTGGGACACCTTGCTAATTTCAGTTGGTCTTTACATTGTCATACCAGTATTGATCGCCCAGCTGTGGCGAAAAATATTACTAAAACAAGGACAGAGCACTTTTGATAAGACGCTTGAATTTCTTCACCCCGTCTCACTTGCAGCGCTGTTAACCACACTTATTTTGCTGTTTGCTTTTCAGGGAGAAGCAATTCTCAAACAACCATTAGTAATAGCTATGCTGGCCGTACCAATTCTCATTCAAGTTTTTTTCAACTCGACCTTGGCCTATTTGCTTAACAAACAGCTCGGTGTCGCTCACTGTGTCGCCGGTCCTTCAGCCCTAATCGGCGCCAGCAACTTCTTTGAACTAGCTGTGGCAACGGCCATAAGCCTATTTGGCTTCCACTCGGGAGCGGCGTTAGCCACTGTAGTTGGTGTCTTAATTGAAGTGCCTGTAATGCTAGCTGTGGTCAAAATAGTTAATAGCAGCAAGAACTGGTACGAAAAGGGAATTCCAAACAATCAATGTTAAATACTTAAAAGCAAGGAACAGAGCAAATATTAGACAGTCTGCCAAATACAAAGAAAGAGGCCAAGCCATGAAAGTTCAAATATTCGACCCACCAATGTGCTGTTCAACTGGCATCTGCGGACCTGGGGTAGACCCAGCACTAGTAAGTTTCACGGCCGACCTTGACTGGCTCAAACGTCAAGGCATTGAAGTTGAGCGCTACAATCTCTCACAACAAACGCAAGCTTTTATCAGCAATCCAACTGTGGCAGCAGCACTCAAAAAAGACGGCAATGAGTGTCTGCCTCTAATTCTTGTTGACGGCAATATTGCTTCGCAAGGCTCTTATCTGTCGCGCGAAAAACTAGCTAAATTAACCAACATTGAGTTCACCGAAACTGAGCAAAAACCTCAAATAAAAACTGAGCAGAAGCCTGGGCTCAAGTTTACTGTTCAACAGGCCGATGAGAAAAGTACAATCAGCACGGGCTGCTGCAGCGCGCCGAATGAAAAAGAAGAATCAGACAAGAAGTCGTCATCTTCATGTTGTTAAGCAAAAGGCATAACATGAATCTGGTTGAACAAGCTACCAAATATCTGTTCTTCACCGGCAAAGGTGGGGTCGGTAAAACTTCAGTTTCGTGTGCTGTGGCAATTGCCCTAGCCGACAAAGGCAAGAGAGTACTACTAGTTAGTACAGACCCTGCCTCAAACCTTGACGAAGTGCTCCATGTCGCTCTCACGGGCACACCAACAGCTGTACCTGACGTGCACGGACTGGATGCCCTCAATATCGATCCAGAAGCAGCTGCTTGCCAGTATCGTGAAAGATTGATCGGTCCTTACCGCGGCCTCCTGCCCGAGGCTAGCTTAAAGAGCATGGAAGAACAACTATCTGGCTCGTGCACCACCGAAATAGCTGCTTTCGACGAATTTGCTAGATTGCTTGGCGACGATGAGAAAACAGCTAACTATAACCACGTTATTTTCGACACGGCCCCAACTGGTCACACCATGCGCCTGCTTTCTCTGCCAAAGTCTTGGTCTACATTTATTGAAAGCAATACCACAGGCACATCTTGTCTTGGCCCTTTGGCTGGCCTACAACAACAAGAAAACATATATGCATCGTCGGTAAGTACGCTCATGGATGCCACCCGTACAACTTTAGTATTGGTGGCTCGCCCAGAACAATCAGCCTTAAAAGAGGCCGCCAACACAAGTAGAGAATTAAGAGCAATTGGCGTTGCCAACCAATGTCTCGTGCTCAATGGCGTGCTAAAAAGCGATACTACCACTGATGCCATGGCCTCCGCATTTCTCAGCCGAGAACAGTCTGCGAGAAGTTCCATGCCAGAAGAGCTATCAGCAATACCCACGCAAGAAATACTGCTAAGCGCTCAAGCACTAATTGGTGTGGATGCACTGCGAACTATGTTTGCCACAACAATTTCAAACAATGTATCTATTAACAATTTAGCTGTTGCCTCTGCCACGAATGAAAACCTTCCTCAACCGCTACTGAGTATTGTTGATGAACTAGAAAAATCAGGCAAAGGCGTAATCATGACTATGGGCAAAGGTGGTGTTGGCAAAACCAGCATAGCTGCAGCCATCGCCGTAGAACTCGCTCATAGAGGCCACGCCGTGCGCTTAAGCACCACTGACCCAGCTGCTCACCTATTATGGGTCGTAAAAAATCCAGTAGCAAATCTAACAATTAGTCGCATCGACCCGATAGCAGAAACTAAGGCCTATCAAAGCGAAGTAATGCAGAGTGCTGGCGGAAGCCTCGACGAGCAAGGCAAAGCCTTGCTTGACGAAGATTTGCGCTCGCCTTGCACAGAAGAGGTAGCTGTGTTTAGGAGCTTCGCCAATATCGTGGCCGAAGGTCAAGCTGGTTTTGTCGTGCTCGACACCGCACCAACGGGACACACTATTTTGCTACTAGATGCGGCCCAGGTCTATCACAAAGAAGTACTACGACAATCTAGCAACATGCCTGACTCTGTCATTAATCTGTTGCCACGATTGCGCGATCCTAATTTTACTCGCATACTAATTGTCACTCTGCCAGAAGCCACGCCTGTACACGAGGCTAAGCACCTGCAAGAAGACCTAGCCAGGGCCGACATTCATCCATTTGCTTGGATTATCAATCAATCGCTCTCCACTGAGCAAACTACAAATTCTGTATTGCAGGCCCGTCAAGAAAATGAACGGACATACGTAGCCGAAGTAGAGCAACTAAGCAAACGCGTTGCTGTGGTGCCTTGGTTAAAAGAGCCACCAACTGACACATCAGGTCTTGAAAAAATGCTTGGTGGCAACTCAATACTCGCCATCAGTGCAAGTAGCCATTCGGTAGGAACAGACGAGCACCAGGCTCTAAATCTATAGTTTCAAGATGACCGGCAATTTTATCATCGGCAGCCTTAACATGCATATGAACAAAGCTTGAGTGATGGGTGAAGATAGCTTGGTGATGCTCAGAATAAAATCCGAGAATACTGACTGGCGTATCTTGCAGAGTAAAGCGTACTTTAGACTTCTCGTGCGACTCTGAGCCGGGGGTTGGTGGAGCTGACTCAGTTCGATTCATAACATGATAGCGAGCGGTCTTGGCTACGCCTTCAATCAAGAATGGAAAAGGCTTATCAGTATTGATACCGTATTTAGTAGCAGCATCTTTCACAACTTGATCTACCTGCTTAGCGGTCAAGGAAGAATCTAGCTTAGACTCCTTCCAGCTTTGAGCCTGACCATACACCAAGAAACAGGCCTTGCCTACCAGACTACTATCTACTTTCACCCGGTCATCTTTAGATACTTCCACCACCCGCGAAATTAACGGCTTTCCGTCCCAGATAGTAACTTCTCCCTGCAAATTTTCCAAAGGGCCAACAGCATAGAGGTGAGGCAAATCCGCTAGGGGTGCCAAGTCAATCTTGCCGCTAAAATCTAGGCCTTGGTGCACATTCTTCAAGGCACCAGCCCAGCGAACCACGTGATCGCTTTCAGCCACCCCCTGCAGCCGTAACAAGCGGTTGGATGCAGCAGGCGAGAGAGTATGATCATTAATCACAGTGATTGATGCTATCGGTTTAATAGCATCCAGTTTAGTTATCGATTGATCAGCCTTAAGCCAAGCAATCAACTTCTCTAACAGAACTGGCGAAAACTTTCCTTCCTCTAGCAAAAGATGCTCACCTTTAGCGTCGATAAGAAACTCTTTGTTGCTAGCAGGAATATCGCAGAAGATCTTAGCCACAGCCTTCGGTGAGACAAGATGATCGTCGAGACCTTGCATTACCAGCACTGGTTTAGTAACTTTTTTTGCATAGCTATCAGTCTTTGAAACAAAGCGGATAAAGTCGGTTGCTTCTTTGCGGGAGAGCTTCATCTTGTGTGACTGCTCAGCCAACCAATGCTCTCTTAGCTCATGGTCAGTAGTAGCCTGGTGAATCACCCCGCGCGAGGCAATGCCAGGCTTACGACTACGAAACAGATACAACTCAACCACGCCTTTAACTGCCGTGCTGCGGGTCTTCAGCAACTTCCAGGCTGGGGCAGAACAAACCACCCCATCAATTAAATCGGAGTTCTCGGCAGCCGCCCTAATTGCCAAAGCACCACCCATAGACTCACCGAGCAAATATACTTTGTAGTCAGGATGCTGCTTGCGAATGTCGACCAATAACTTACCGATATCATGAGCGGTATCAATACAGTTTAGTTTCGCTCGGTCGGCTTTGTCTCGATCAGGGCCAAAACCGCGCACATTGACGCCGTAGCCGTCAATACCAACCTGCGAAAGTTCTTTCGCCAGCGGCTTATATGCCATAGCACACAAACCTAGGCCATGAATACAGACCACAATGATTTTTGCTGGCGCCGTACTTTTCCATTCCAGCATGTGAGTATCGCCGACAATCTTACAGGCTGGATCCGTAGCACAAGGAGTTCCGATCTGGCAGGCATCAGCAGCCACTGCGGGTCTAGCGAACAAGTAAATTGGAGTGGTCGCTGTAGCGGCCAAAAATAGAGTACAGGCAAGCAACAAACGAACTAACTCAATCGCCTTTACTGACTGCATTGTGGCTATCAGAATTTGGTTGTACAGATTCTTGCTGGACCTGTTCTGTCTGAACATATTCACCACCTTTTGTCTTTGGCTGCTCGACCGAGCAGCTACGGGACATTCAGGTAGAGATGCCGAGTTTCGGCAATATATAAAGTTGCAAGGCGAAGTATAAGAGCACGAAGCCCACCGGCCAAATCAGATCGTTCATAGAACCTCCGCCCTTTCCTATTATTTTCTTTGCTTCGAATAGCTTACTTGAATCACTCATATTTACCAACTTATTTAATTACTAGAGCTGCAGCTACTTGCTCTTGCCAAATTGCATGTTCGCTTGCGCTGTTTTGCATCGAGCTCCATGTGAGAAAACCGCCAGACAGGTTCTTTACTCTAAATCCATTTTGCTTCAAAAGGCATGCGGCATTGTATGAGCGCTGTCCACTTTGACAATAGGTGATAATTTCCTTTTCTGCTGGTATCTCAGAAAATCGCTGGCGCAAATCAGGCAGGGGAATATGTATACTTCCAGCAATGAAACCGCGCTCTCTTTCGCCACTACTGCGCACATCAACGATACAGGAGCCCTCTTTTATAAGCTCGTTTATTTGATGCCACTGCACTTGCTCGCTGAAGCCGTCTAATACATTTGTACCTGTCATTCCTGCCAAATTTATGGCATCTTTGGCTGAACCAAATGGTGGAGCATATGCTAACTCTAACTCAGCCAAGTCGCGAATGGTCATGCCAGCCTTCATCGCTGTGGCCAACACATCGATGCGTTTGTCTACGCCTTCTTGACCAACAATCTGAGCTCCAAGTATGCGGCCAGTCTCTTTATGGAAAAGAACTTTTATATTGAGCCGCTCGGCGCCAGGGTAGTAGCCCGCGTGCTGAGTGGGATGAACGTGAACTGCTTCGTATGGAATACTGCTGCTCTTGAGCTGCACTTCATTGAGACCGACCGATGCAACGGTTAAATCGAATACGCGCAAAATAGCTGTACCTAGAGTACCGGCATAGACCTCATGAGCACCCAATATATTGTCTGCAACAATACGACCTTGGCGATTGGCGGGCCCACCCAATGCAATTAGTGTGTACGAGTCGCTGACTGGATTTCGAACCTCGATAGCATCACCTACGGCCCAGACATTAGGAGCGCTAGTTCGCAAATTTTCATCAACACGAATGCCACCACGGTCACCGATGGTCAAGCCAGCACCACGAGCTAAACTAACTTCTGGCCTGATTCCTAGGCCGAGAATAACAATATCGGCATGGATTGGTTTGTGTTGACCAGCCACCACCCAGCAAGATTTTGGAGCGTGTTCCGAAGCGGCCTCCACCTTTGACTCTGTATGAGTAACTGGGGCTCCTGGTGCCAGGAAACAATTGATCGCTTGGCCGAGAACAATTTTCACACCTTGCTTGGTCAACTCTTTGTGCACAAGTTCAGCCATTTCAACATCAAGTGGTGCTAAGACCTGATCTTTACTATCTATCAATGTCACATCCAGGCCACGGCGCACAAGCTGCTCCGCCATTTCTAGACCGATGAAACCACCACCGGCGACAACAGCAGTGCGAGGATTGTGAGACTCAAACCAAGATTGAATCGACTCAACGTCTTCTATACTTCGCAACGCAAACAGTCCAGGCAAATCGATTCCTGGCACCGCTGGTCGAATTGCAGCAGCACCCACAGCAAGAACTAGGTCATCATAACTTTCTTGATAAGTATTCTCGCTCAGCCTCTCTTTGACTGTCACTAACTTTACTTCAACATCAATTGCAACCACTTCTTGGTTGATGCGTATATCAAGGTTGAGCTTTTTCTTCAATGCGTCAGGAGTGACCACAATTAGCTTGTCTTGCGACTCTATTTCTCCACCAACAAAATAGGGCAAGCCACAGTTAGCATAAGAGACAAAACCACTGCGCTCAAAAACTATGATTTCAGAATCATCTGATAGGCGCCGGGCACGAGCAGCAGCACTCATTCCTCCGGCTACGCCGCCGATGATAACAATCTTTTTGGCCCTAACTGACGAGACTTTCATGATTCCTCCTAATGGTTTAGCCACAGCAGCCGCCTTTTGCCTTTGGCTCGTCACATTTAGCTGGAGTGACGCTAAGAGGCAGCTGATTCCAAGGTGCTTTCATCAATAGAAGCCCCAAGGCACAGGTGCCAGAAAGCCCAGCAAAAGTCAGCCCGGCACCAAAGAATGCGGGAATAACGAGAAACCATGGATTGACTAGAACGCCCAGCAGTACCCCAATTAACACGCCAACACCAACAACCAACTGAATCTGGCGCTCAATCGGTAGCATTTTCTTGCCTTCTTTGAGCGGCAAGCCAGCTTTACGCCAAGCAACTATGCCACCCGCAAGAACTTGTGGCTGGAAACCGCGACCCAGTAGGGTATAGGCGCCCCGCTCAGCGCGCTTGCCTGATCTACATATAACGACCAGCTGTCCTTTTCTCGGCACTTCTTCGAAGCGGGCCTCAAGCTCATTCAATGGCACGTTAATAGAGTTGGCAATGTGCTCAACTTCGAACTCAATCGGGCTGCGCACATCTAATAGCACCGATTCTGCGACTTTAGAGGCCAAATCGGCACAAGCTACCTGCTGACAAGTAGTGGTATTTGACTGTTCTGACATAAAGAAGCCCTCTCACAAACAACTGCCTGGCGCCAATAAGCTATCCAGGTCAACAAATTCACTATATCACCAATTGGTTATACACCGAATCAATCTAAAGAGTGATTGCTGAAATAACCAGACAGTTGTAAACTGGAAATAGTAATCAGGGTTTCCCATCGTGAAAGACAAAAAACCGCTATCGAGGCCAGCGCTCGAAATAGTCGCTGCACGCTTCCGTGCCCTTTCAGACGCCTCGCGCTTACAGATACTTCAGCATCTGTTTAATAGCGAGCAATCGGTCCAAGCGCTTTGCGAATTGAGTGGCATGAGCCAAGCCAATGTCAGTAAGCACCTCTCCGTGCTAGCTGAACAGGGCATTGTGCAGAAGCGTAGGCAGGGTCTGTTTGTTTACTACAGTATTGGTGACAGCACTATCTATCAATTGTGCGACATCGTATGCGGTGCCGTTGGTAAACGCTACGGCCAAGTGATGAAAGAATTTTCGGAGCATTGAAACCTGTCCAGATAGATAGACAGACAGACAGACAGACAGACAGACAGACAGACAGACAGACAGACAGACAGACAGACAGACAGACAGAGCATTTCGCTCATCTAAGCTGACTTAATCATGCGCACAATTTCGCGGACATGATCGAGGAACTGACTATCAGATGAAAGTTTGCTGATTGCACTCTGCCCTTCGCGACGAAGAGTTTCATGCTCAGCTCTATTGTCTTGCAATAATTTGGTGTAATTCTGCGCCAAGTCTTCAAAAATCGCTTTTAGATTTGCCAACTCGCGATTTGTGCGAGCAGGTATGCTAGAAGGGTTCTGAATGTCTAGTAATACATCGATATTGCGCAGAGTACCTTCAAGAGTTTCAATTCTCGCGCGCAGTTGAAGCACATCTTCTCGTGGATAACTAATGCTCTGCTTAATTTCTCTCAGCCTTTGCCAGAGATATTCATAAGCCCTAAGCGCTGGCCTTAGCACCGTCAGCAGTGCCGCAGCTGCCGCCCCGTAGTAACCAACAGGTGTTATATGAGCAGCCGATAGATAAAACAAAACCGCCGAAGAAACAGCGTGCAAGCCAATTGCAAGCACAAGCGACAATGTATTGAGCCTTTTTACAAATTTGACTTTAGTAGAATCGAAATCTATTCCAGCCTTCTTACTATTGCTGGCTTCATCGAGTACCGACAACGACTCAAAATAGACATTCCACGGAGCCGTTGTGATAATCAGCAGCCACCAAGCTGATGCAACACCAATAATCCAATCAACCGTAGTTCCCACTGGAACCTTGAGCCAGGAAAGAATTCCAAAGAGAAATGCAACGAGCACCATTAACAATATGGTGGCATATATAAATAGGCCAAATCCGCGTCCAAGCATTGGTAAACTCCTGTTATTGCACTCAGCATAGACAACAGGGTTTAAAGTTTGGCGTGCACTCGGTCAGTTTAGTAACTGTTGGACCCACTTTTCGGAGGGGTCATCAACTCCTAATGCGGTCTTCTCTCAGCCGGTACCTTAGTGCGCAGGTAGCCTATGGCGGCATTAATCTGGCCGTCTTTGCTAGTGTTGTATAGCTGCGGTGTTGGATTATCTACCACCAGATTTGGCTGCAAACCGATGCGAGAGTCGTGACCATCGCCGGGCCAGAAGCCTGATGGTGTGTAATATCTAAAGGTAGTTACTTTGGTAGCACCCTTGTCTAAGAGATCAGGAAAAACTGATTGGCCGATTCCCTTTCCAAAAGTAGGAGTGCCAACAACATAGGCACCGTCAGAATCTTTGAGTGCGCCAGCGAGAATTTCTGCGGCTGATGCAGTGCCTTGATCAACTAGCACCACCACAGGCTTATCAACACGGTCGGCATGCCGCTGGAAGTAGGGGCGAGGCTTTTCGTCATTGGTAGTTTTTGTGATGCCTTCTCTACCGATTCGATAAACATTAGTTTCATACAACGGATGGGCAGGATCAGAATCCAATCTTGTCTTAATCGTGGCGACCTTTCCATCTTTCATGAAGACCGATGCAGAAGTAAATGCTTGATCAAGCAAACCGCCACCATTGTGTCGCAGATCGAGAATATAGCCTTTCGCATCGGGATTATCAATTACGGCTTGCTCAATTTGAGTTGAGGTGTCGTCTGTCATAAAAGTGCGTACTTTAATATGAGCAAATCTGCCATCAAGCATTTCAGAACTTACATTTGTCGGCTCTTCATTGGTGCGGGTGAGGACTACATCGCTCACCTTTCCATCACGCATAATTCGCAGTGTTACCGGCGTACGGTCGGCTCCGCCCAAGGCATTCGCGCCATCGCGCCAGCTCTTGCCCTGCATGTCCTCGCCATTAATGGCCAAGACCCGGTCTCCAGGCTGCAATCCATGACCGCGGGCGTCCGTTCCATCGAAACTTTGCACAATGAGAGGCGGATTTTTTCCAGTTTTATCGTCCGCTGCGGTGGGCATGACGAACTCCACACCCACCCCGACGACCTCTCCTTTTTGCGCTTTCTTAAAATTGGCAAAGGCTTCGGGGGTGAAATAGCTAGTGTAGGGATCTTTATCATCTACATCTAGAGCCAATTTCACGTATTTAATAGGGTCTTTGGTACGCTGGATGTCGCAGTTGTACTTGGTTTTAAGCTCATTCAAATTGCCCAAGGTACTCGGGTCAAATATGCGGCGTGCCACGTCGTTGATACGCTTCTCGTATTCCGCCGAGGTGGGACAAGCTTCTGTACCGACTTCAGGCGGAGCCTTGGCGCTACCCGAGGTATCAACTGATTTCTTAGATTGATTGGGTTGCTTGGATTTATTGGATTGCTTTTCTTGGTCATCAGCGGCAACGACGTCGAGAAAACTGAGCGACTGAGCCTCAATTGGCTGCCGATTGGCACTGTCGCCAACTTTCGCGCTGTTTGACTCAAACGGGTGGCCTTGCATCAACGCCTCAACTTGCTCATCTGTATTCTCACAATACGTTTCTCCCGGTAGTCAAGCAATCGGGGAAATACGTACATACCCCCAGCATTTCCGGTACGATGGCTGTATAGTCCACCCAGCCGAAGTTTTCAATGAAAGTTTTAGAGAGCCCTAGCCGAACATTTTCAGGCCAAATCCGCTGGTCAGCTGCTCTGCAAGTATGCTTTCTGCTATCGCTGCTGATTAGTACAGACAGTGCATTTGCCCTCAATGCAGCGGACGATAGGGCCTTCTGGCAATGCCCTCCCCACATGGCCTCGCTGAAGAGACAAGTGGAAAACCAGTTGCAAAACGAGAACTATGAAACTGTAGTTGAACTGGCCACCAGAGGAATTAAAGCCTGCCCAAAACTGCCTCTGTTCTACATGAAGCGTGCCGAGTCATACTTATTGCTCTCTAAGACCGACCTCGCAATACAAGATTTGACGGTAGCGTCGAAACTGAAACCGACAGTGGGTTGGCCATTAATTGCTAGGGGTAGAGCTTATGACAGCCAAGGCAAAGACAAACTAGCTCTCGAAGATTACAACCGCGGTATTGCATTGGGCTGTGTGGCCGGATACAGAGATCAAGCACGAGTGCTAGAACGCTCAGGACAACTTGAAAAAGCCGTCGTCAGCTTAAACAAGCTCATGCCAACCATCGAAATTCTCGAGCGAATTCCATATCTCTTCCAAAGATCAAAAATCTACGAGAAGCTTGGAAAGAAAGATCTTGCTATTGCTGACAAAAAGCTAGCCACTGAATTGTTAGATAAATCTGGCGGCAAACATATTGATCGCTATTGATTCTAATAACAAAAGAAATGGTGGCGCAAATGGTGCCACAAATATTTTTGATTGAACAGAAAGACACTGTTCAAAGGTACAATACTATTCAGTTCTCAAAAATGGCGGAGAGGGTGGGATTTGAACCCACGTGGCTTGCGCCCATCCGCTTTCGAGGCGGCGCCGTTATGACCGCTTCGGTACCTCTCCTCATCAGAAGAAGGTCATTCTATCAGCAAAGTGCGATAATTCGGAAAGGCTAATCTGAACTCCTCCTCACAAACTTAACCATATGCTTGCCCAAGTTAGATCCCTATTAATTGAAGAAGATGTAGACCATCAGTCACTCCTAGAGATAGCTCTAGCGGATGGCCAGACCATGTTCGCCTTTCAAACAAGCGGTAGTAAAGCAGTAGACTGTTGGCATCGGCTAAGAGAGGCGCTCTCCAGAACGGCCAAAGCCTCTGGCACGGACAAAGCCGCAGCACAATTTAGTCCAGTAATTCTGGGCACAGATCAGTCATTCGAACTTCTGATGGAACACTTAGGTGAGCTCAGTGATGAGCCTCCCGCTTCCACCCAGGCACTAGTTGCTCAAGCAAATAATATAGATTGCCAGAACTGGCTAGCCGAACGTCTTGAGCGCTTTGTTTGCCCCACCGGCGACTGGCCCTCAGCCATTAAAGTCGGCCTAGTAGCAGAGCCGGACCTTTTCGAGCTACAAGACCAACCGCTTGCCATCAACAACTGGGACCAAGATCAACACAAAATGACCTTGGGCGAGCGCGTTTACATAGGTCTTTTGCCGACCACTAAATCTTACGAAATACCTATTCTACTGAGATTCGGCGGCTTAGCTAATTGCCCGAACTCACCAGAGCATTGCGCCATGCTTAAGCGCTGGAGCGAAATCTATGGCGCCTGCTTGATGGCGATAGAGCCCAATGTAATTGAGTGCTTTGTAGAAGAGCCACCGATGACGAAAGAGCAGGCTCTAAAGGCCGCACGCGAACACTACGGCTATTGCAGCGACCGAGTAGAACAGGCCGAAGGCGAACTAGCACCCTATGCCTACGAGCTGCTCAACAGCGGCCTTTGGACATTTTGGTGGGACTAAAGATTTAAGCCGCTGAACTTATTGGCCGTGACCTTATTGGCCGTGAGCCTGTGGCCGACCGGCAATCTGAACTCCAGAGTGCACTTCAGCCTGAGCCTTGAGCGTAGTCATTACCTCTGGCATATCAATGCGGCATTGACGACGAACCAATGGCTGCGGCATCAAGAATCCGCCATCAACGTAGCTGGCGTAAGTAACTAGGGTTGTGTGGCCACCATCTAGGGGCTCCAACTTCCAATAACCATCAACTTGCTTGAAGGCACCAGAAATGCGGTGCCATTCTAATGAATGAGGAGCTGTTTCTTTAACTTCAACGACGTACTCATAAGTGCCTGGCAGGCCAGAAGGAGCAAGAACATGCTTGACGATTTTGCTGGAGCCATGATCTTGAATCAATCTGCTCTTCTTCAGCTGTGGAAAAACTTTCGGTGCATTATCGTAGTCAGAAAGAATTTGCCAAACCTTATCGGGAGAGGCCTTAATAGATACGCGGGCAACAATGTAAGTTTTGCCGTGCATCAATTCTTCAGTGATATTTTCATGCTTGCTTTCGTGATGACCTTTTGCAAACGCTGCTTGACCTTGATCAGCTGTACCTGCAAAAAGCGATAGCGACATAGATACGGATACTGCAGATATAAGAGCAGCTACCGATTTATTGAGAAATTTCACTAGATTCCTGCCTTTCTGATCGGAAGACCACATGTCTCGCGAAGAGGAAATTGCCGCTGTGTCGAATTACTGTAATTTCGGACTGTTATGGTGATGACTTCACGGTTACACATTTGGTTTACGTGTGTGGACTACAATACTGAAATCCATTTAATTGTCAACCGTGCCATTGAGAACGGTATCACATTACGCCCAGATAATATAGCGATAAGAAGGATATAGAAGCCTACCACCAGGGAGATATGGGCAATAGATGAGAACGATAGTTATCTGCTGCCCAATCAACAAGAGGGATGATTCTACTTGCTATTGACTTCTATCGCAAGCAAGATAGCTCAATAGGTAACGAATGTAAGAAACTATGAAAGAAAGTATCATGGGCCCTGAACTATGCCAGCAGCATTATTGATCTACAACCCCACAGCAGGCTCTGCCGCTGGCCCAGAAATGTGGCTGGGTGCATGCGTTCATCGCCTATGCACCGAGGGTGGTTACGACGTCACTACGGTTTCCACCACTGCAAGCACGACTCATGACAACTTATTAGACGGCCTTAATAGCGACTTCGACCTTATTGTCGCCGCCGGTGGCGATGGCACTGTGCGCATGGTAATTCATGCACTTGCCAGTCAGAAAATCGAAACGAAACTGGGAATTGTGCCTTTAGGTACGGGCAATTTATTGGCCCGCAATCTGAAAATCTTTGAAGAGAATTTACTATCAGACCCTGTCGACATTGCTTTAGATGTCATTTTGAACGGTGAGCCGCTGAAGATAGATCTCGGCATCATGAACGGCAACTACTTTGCCGCTGCCGCCGGAGTGGGCCCATTGTCAGACGCAATCGTCACGCCAGGCAAGGCCGACAAAGAAAACTGGAAGATGCTGGCCTATGCTGGTTCAATGGTGCAAACATTGGCGCAAGCTCCAGTCATTTTCAAAGTCACCGCCGATGGTGAGGAGTTTAAAGTAACTGCCTCAGGAATCTTCATTACCAATATTGCAGATCTCGGCGTAGGTATGCTCTCTGAATCGGCGTCAATGCACGACGGTTTGCTTGACCTGTGCGTTTTAGCCCCGAAAGAATTTAGTGACTATCTAAAATATGGATTTCACTTTGCTACGGGCTTGACGCCAAACATCACTGGCAATACCGCGCCTTATTACATCAAAAAAGTGAAAGAAGTTTTGATCGAAGTGGTACCACGTAGGCGACCGCTATCGTTTCTCGAGCAAGGTTATCACAAAGTCAAATATGCACTGACTGGCCAAACAGATGGCCGCAGCCAGCAACTTCAAGGCTTAGCAATGATCGATGGTGACGCTTGTGGCATGACGCCGATGCATATCAAAGCAGTGCCGAGCGCCGTGCAAATGATTGTACCTTCAGCGGCACAAATACAGAAGAGATCGTGGCTGAAGTAAGGATTATTTTGTGAGACCCACGTCCAAATCAAATAGTAGTCTCAATTAGCTTGCTTGAATGTCTATTCTTTTGGATGTCTATTCTTTTGGACCGCAATATTTGTCTCAAATTCGTGATGAATTTGAGACAAATATCTCCGCGAAATTCAACGACAACCCTGCCTTTCAAAACTTCAATTTTCCAAAAGCCATACAAGAATGACTTGGGCCAACTCTTTTGGCTTATCCAGCGGTATCCAGTGAGTGCAATCAGTCATTTCAACATAACGCCAAGGGCCATCAACATATTTCTCACTATTGATCATTTGTTCAGCTGTGAGAGCAATATCTGGACCATAAATTCCTAGAGTAGGCACGCAGCAATTTGCTGTTTTCGCCATAAATAAATCGCGGGCATTGGCACGGTACCAATTGAGACCAGCTGTTAAGCGGCCTGGGCGGCTGAGATCGCGAACCCGCCTATCCGAATGCTCATTAATAGCCTTGAGTGAAGTCGCCCCCATAGTACGAATAGATCGGTAGCCATCTCTGCTGATGACAAACTCACCGAGGCCACGACAGAGAAACAACCAAATATACCAACCTTTCAATTTCTGCTTCCATCCAGAATATTTGTAAGAAGTAGGATGGCCGACTGAAATGGCCACCAATCGTTGCACTAGTTCCGGATGACGAATTGCCAACAACCAGGCAATTACTGATCCCCAATCGTGGCCAACGACAGTTACCTTCTCACTAATATCTAGTGCCTGCAAAACCTCTATGGCATCGCCAATAATGGCATCAATCTTGTATGCAGTTTCACCTTCCGGTGCATCAGATAATCCAAATCCTCTTTGATCATAGGCAATTACCTTATGACCGGCCGCGATAAAGGGTGGCAGTACTTCGTCCCATAGATGCAACGAATCAGGAAAGCCGTGTAGAAACAGCACAGGCGACCCCTCTCCTGCTACCAGCACATTGATAGAGATGCCATTAACTTCAAGTATCTTCGAATCGTAGTGCATTGCCTTTCTAGACTTCCGAACATACTGCTGCTGTAGTGTATATTATGCTGCACATAAATCGCAGCCTTCCCGGGAATGTAAATTTGCACCACCTAAAGTCTTTCAGAAAGCCAATTTTGACGACCATCGCAATAATATTGGCCTGTCATGCGAGTGCAGCCCTGGGAGAACCAAACAACTTGCCGTTAAGTAGAAGCGAGATTATCTACCAGCCGCAAACACTCCCCCTTGTGCGAATGCCCGCAAAATTAGCTAAAGAGGACGAGCAAGCTCTCGCTCTAATATCGCAAATAAGCATTGCCCCGGTAGGCAAAAGAATATTTCCTAACTATCGTCCACGCGCGTATGGCGAAAACGAGAATCCCATATCGGCTTGGACAGTGAAGGAATATCAAGAAATTGCTAAATTGCAAAAGCTATCAGAACCATTTAGGCAGCTACCCATCAGTCAGCTAATGGCAATGGAATCCAAGCTGGGAGGTATTAACAATCACGGCATGCTCACAGATCTGAAAAATAAAACATTAGAAACATACCAGTCAGCGGCCTTACTCAACGTTGATCCAGACAATGCTGACTCACTGTTAGC
>Ga0172379_10003003_pt1 | contig 28059 bp, 24 predicted proteins | sample GrowelOW334metaG_FD_119756 | JGI IMG/M metagenome (GOLD analysis project Ga0172379, IMG submission 119756) | Groundwater microbial communities from an aquifer near a municipal landfill in Southern Ontario, Canada - Groundwater well OW334 metaG | ecosystem: Environmental > Aquatic > Deep...
GATGGAAGCGATCGGCCCCAGGAAGATGCTCCTCTCCGCGAAGGATGCTTCCAGAAAGCAGACCGTGCGGGAACTGCAGAATGCCCTCACGCAGTACCAGATTGAGGAGGGGACGCTCCCCAATGCGCAGAGCATCATCATGGCGGATGACGGGGCCAAGCCCATCTGCAAACAGGGGGTGACGACGGATGCGACCTGTGTGAACCTGGATGCCCTCATCCCCGAGTACATCGCCGCCCTTCCGCAGGATACGTCGGAAACGAATGCCAATTACACCGGGTACAAGGTGTACAGGGAGCCTCTGGGAGGGAGGCCGGCGGTAGCCTCCGCATATGTGGGAGGATATGCGGAAGGGAGAATGGGATACTGGAGGTTCTTCGAGGGGGCGGGAACCACGGTTGCGGACAGCTCGGGGAACAATGTGACGGGGACGTTCGTCAACAATGTGCAATGGACGGAGGGGAGAACGGGGAAAGGCGCGCGCATCGACAACATCAGCAGCGGCATCTCCGTTGCACGGAACTTTGTGGGATTGGAGGACTATACTTTTGCAGCCTGGGTCAATCTCAAAGGAAACCACAAGAATTATACGGGAACCATCATGAGTTCCGGGGATTGGAACACCTCGCACTGGGCCTTCGGGATTTCCCAAACCAATACGTCCCTCCAAGTGCGTGGCCCCACCCTGTCGCGCAACTATTCCTTCTCCCTCAATACCTGGTACCACGTCTGTGCGGTGAGGGCTGCGAACAAAGTGACGTTCTACGTCAACGGCTCTCCCATCGGTTCCCTCACGGCTTCGACGAATACGCTCGTGAGTAACGCAGCGAATACCATGATAGGGAGAGAAACCTATGCGGGAGGGTATTTTTCCTTCAACGGCATCATTGATGATGCGGCCGTCTATAACCGCGCGTTGTCCGACTATGAAGTGAAACTCTTGGCAGGCAACCAGTTGTATTGAGGCTTCCGTTCCCTTTGTGTCATCATAGCGGCATGAAGAGCAGACTCCTCGAGAACCTTTCCCGTGCGACGCTCCTCATTCTCCTCGTCTTTGGCGTCCTGTGGCGCGGAGGGAAAGGGATTGAATCCACATGGCTGCTCGTTGCGGTGGCGGGGCTCTTGACGTTGGCGACGTACTTCATCAAGGGAGGAGCGCAGGAGGGGAGGGGAATGCCGTCGGTGCCTTGGTCATCTGCGATGCTCTTCGTCGCGTGGACGATCCTCAGCTTCCTGTTCTCGCTCACGCGCAACTACGGTCTGGATGAGGTTCTCCGTGACGGCGCTCTCATCCTCCTGCTCCTCTGGGCGGCGCGGTGGATGCGCAATGAGAAGGGGGAATTCCATCCCTTCGTCAACGCCTTTCTCAACGTCGTCATCATCCTCACGTTCATTGCGTGCGCGACGGGGACGGCGGTGTACGTGTTCCAGCCGGTGAACAGGCTCGTAGGTTCTTTCTTCTACTACCGCTTCTCCACGGACTACTGGCCGAACGCCTGGGCGGAATTCCTGCTTCTCGCTTGGCCCGTCGTTCTCCTGTGGATGACGCGTGCGGCGGAAGGCCGCATGAAAGTGATGCGCGCGGCGCTCTTGGGATGGGTGCTGGGGTGCTTCTTCCTCAGTTATTCACGCGGCGCAACGGTGGCGTTTGCGGGGCAACTCCTCTTGCTGGCGGTCTTCCTCCCGCGCGGCGTGAAACTGCGCAAGGCACTGTGGCCGTTACTCCGCACGGTGATCATCGCTGTTTCCGTCGCCCTCGCAACCTTCATGGCGGTGAACGCCGTGCGTGTCCGGTTCCATCCCGTGATATCCGTTGCGGAAAAGATCACCTTCACGGCCGACGAAGGGTCTTCTTCCTTCACGGAGCGGACGGCGTTCTTCCGTCAGGCATCGTTGCTTGCCTATATGCGGCCGCTCTTCGGGTGGGGCCCCTACAGCTTCCGCTTCGCGCAGCCGCGGCTGCAGGAGACGGTGCTGCAGACTTCCGACCATCCGCATAACATGTTGTTGAAGTACGCAGCGGAGAGGGGAGTTGCGGCGGCCTTCCTGTTCATCATCCTCGTTGGTTCCATCCTACTCCCAACAGGATGGCGGCTCCTTCGACAGGGGAAGGCGAGAGAAGAAGGATTCACAACGTCACTGCTCTTTGTCGCCGTCGCCGGCGTGCTCGCCCACAACCTCATCGATTACAACCTGCAGTTCGTCGGCATCGTGATGCCGCTCTTCTTCTTTCTGGGGCTTCTTGCACCCACACCGCGCAAACCGGTGAAGCCGCGCACGCAAAGGCTGCGACGCATGGCGGAGATCCTCCTGGCGACGGTCATCCTTGTTGTGGCTACGGCGGAGTTCCCCTTCCTCGTCACGAGCTCGCTTGGACGACACGCGGAGGTGGCGGGGAAAACGCAGGAAGCGCAGGAATGGTATGCGCGCGCAGCGAACGACATCTTCCCGCGCGATATACTCCTCAGCCGCGCCATCCTGTACATGGATGTGAACGCCTCCCTCGATGCGGAGAGGGTGGTGCGGGAGTACTTGCGGACGAACGGCGAGGACGCGCGCGCATGGAAGCTGTTGGGAGAACTGCAACTGAAAACCTTCCACGCGAGCGAGGCCGTGGATTCCTTCCGCCAGGCGTACCTGTTGTCGCGATGGAATGACGTCGGCGTCGTGCGCGGATACCTGCAGTCGCTCGCAGAGGCGGGGAAGGGCGGGGAAATCGGCGAGCAGGGCGGGGAGATCCTGGCTTTGATGGAAGCATTCGCAACGGCCATCCGGAACAATACGCATTTCATCACGCTCTCGGGAAACGTGGAGCAATATGTGGAGCTCTCCACGCTTGCGGAGCGCTTGTTCGGCGCCGAGGGGGAACGCATACGCGGCTGGGTGCGTACCGTGGAAGAGAGCGCGCAAGAGACGCGCTTGGAATTCTCCTCACGGAGGCCGGGGTATTTGTGGTAATGCAAAAACCCCCCTACCTTGCGGGCAGGGGGGGCGCTCTTTCCGTTAGGGAAGACAGAGATACTTCCTCATATGCATGTCTGTCTCCAGTTGCCGTATGATCTTCAAGTCTCCGGTCTTGAAGAAGACTGCATTCGCGATGCCCAAGAAGGAATTGTCAGATTCGCTTCCGGAAACCGTGTAGAGGAGTATGTCATCATCGAATTGACGAGCGATTGTGAGAATGTGTTCCGTTTTTTGCTCGCCGATTTCCGTATCAACGATGATTGCGTCAGGCTCAACCTCATGCAGCATGGAGTCGACCTCTCCGGGGGTGACGATGACCAGGATACAAAACGGTTTCCCCTTACTCTCTCTCATCATTCCATTGATCAATAATGAATCCTGAGAAATGAGGAAGACTTTTGCTGTTACCAAAGAAAAGAGTCTCTCCATCGGCATGTTCCTTTCCTTGAAGAATTTGACCAGGCACTCCACAGAAATACGGCGTTCTTTTGTCCCCGGGATTTTGTATCCCTTCAACATGCCGCTGTCACACCATCGTCTTACAGTACTGCATGAGACACCACATACCTTGGCGACTTGACCGGTTGAGAGGACTTTCATCACATTCTCCTTTCACTATAGGCATTGGTCATTCCGCAATGCGCGAAACGATCGTTGTTAAAGACCAAAATACACAGAAAGAGTAACCGTCAGACTACACTCTTCATAACAAGAGTCAATGAGCGTCAAGTTCGGGGAGGACGGCCCGGGGGAGCAGATGGTATGGAGAGGAGAAGGCGGAAGGTGGCACCGGAAATTGACACTGCAAAGCATCAAACATCCTCCCCTCACCGCAGCGAGGGAAGATAATGGATGTTCTGCCACCGACGCTGCGTTCCGGCTTCGGTGGGGGCACCGGCGTCACTCCTATCCGCAAACCTCTTACAGTTGGTTCGGGAGGCTCATCACCATGCTTATCGTGAGGAAGGTGATGAGAAGCGCGTGCATGAACACGAGCTGGAGTGAAGCGTTTTGTGTGAATTGCTTCACGAGTTTCATCATAGGGCAAAAGACGGGAAGGGGGGGAGTTTACGGATAGGAGTAGTAATGTCCAGTAGCCTTTGACTTGTCCTTTTAAATGAATTGCTTTGAACTAATGTATAGAGAACGAACCAGAGGTGTTGAAAGACGCTGCAGGAGCGACAATAGAACTAGAACACAATGAGTAAATATTGTGTACATCGGATTGAAAAGGCAGGTGCATGGAGATACTAGACTAGATCAGTAAATGTATTCCGGATCTATATGAAGAGACAACAAAGAAGATTTGTGTATGTTTGCTTCCACAATGGAAAGCGTAAGGAATGGTCGGGGCGAAAGGACTTGAACCTTCGACCTCACGGTCCCGAACCGTGCGCTCTAGCCAACTGAGCTACGCCCCGATGCGTGAAGTATACTCAAAATCCTTCCGTCACATAGGGCATACTTGCAGCCGCCGGAAGAAAAACACATGAATGGGCGGGTGGACGTGTACCATTCCGCCTGCTCGTCCGTAGTATCATTGTACGAACGTCCCCCCCCCAACCATGGTCCGCATCACCCCGCTTCGCATCACCGTGCTCGTTCTCGCAGTACTCGCGATCGGAACGATCAAACTCATCTGGCTGTATGGTGGGACGGTACCGCAAGCGGGAACGCCGCAGACGTTTGAGGAATGCGCGGCGAGCGGATATCCCGTGATGGAATCCTACCCGCGGCGCTGCCGATTCCCCGATGGGACGATGGTGACGGAGGACATTCCGGGATCCTCTTCCCTTGCCGCAGCGTCTTCCTCTTCCGAAGACGGCGTCATCCGCGTGTACTTCGGCAACAGCGTCCGCGACCCGCAGGTTCTGGATTGCGGCGTGACGTTCGCGGCGGAGCGGAGGATTGAGGGGCGGTCGGATGCCGCACGGGCCGCACTGGAGGAACTGTTGCGGGGACCGACGGAGGCGGAACGTGCGCAGGGATTCTTCACGTCCATTCCGGAAGGCGTTACGGTACGCGCGTTCACGCTGGAGGACGGCGTGGCGAAGGCTGAGTTCGATGCCGCGCTGGAGCAAGGCGTGGGTGGCTCCTGCCGTGTCACCGCCATCCGTTCCCAAATTACGAACACCCTCAAGCAGTTCTCGGAGGTGAGGGATGTCGTACTATCCGTGGACGGCAGGGTTGAGGATATTCTTCAACCGTAAGGAGAGAACGGTGTTCGGTGTTCAGCGAACAAAGTTTGGGGAAGCTCACGTTGTTCTTTGCGAAGGATTTGCTACCATATCTTCATTCTTCCCCATTCCACATGAAACTTCGTCCTTGGATTATCGTTCTCATCATCGTCGTCATCCTCGGCGGATGGCTCTGGACCGGTTTCAACGGTCTCGTTGCGGCGCGCGAAGGCGTGGACGCGTCCTGGGCGCAGGTGCAGACCATGTACCAACGCCGCGCGGACCTGATCCCCAACGTCGTGAATACCGTTAAAGGATCGGCGGATTTCGAGCAATCCACGCTTACAGCCGTCACCAACGCGCGGAGCGCTTGGGCGGCGGCGCAAGCCGGTTCGCAAGGCCAGCAAGTTGCGGCGGCACAGGGTTTGGACAGCGCCATCTCCCGCCTCCTCGTGACGGTGGAAGCGTATCCGCAGCTGCGTTCCACGCAGGCGTTCCGGGACCTGATCACGGAACTCGAAGGAACGGAGAACAGGGTTGCCACGGCACGCCGTGACTACAACGAAACGGTGCGCGGGTACAACGTGCGCGTGAAGACGTTCCCCACCAACCTGATGGCGGGGATGTTCGGCTTTACGCCGGCAGAGATGTTCGAAGCAACCCCCGGCGCCGAGACGGCTCCGGAAGTGGATTTCGGCTCTTCCTCCGCTGAGGCGGCCTCCGCAGCTCCGGTTGTCTCTTCCGCCGCCGCATCCCTATGATGTCCCATCGCCGTCTCTTCACACCCGTCGCTGGGTTCGCCGCGTTTGCGTGCGCCGTCGTCCTCTTCGCGCCCCATGCCGCAGCGTTCACGGTTCCCGTGAATGACGGGTACGTGACCGACCTCACCTCAACACTCCTGCCGGAGCAGGATGAGCAGCTGGAAGCAACGCTCCGCGCGTTCGAGAAGGAGACGAGCAACCAGATTGCCGTGCTTATGGTCCAGAGCCTCAGCGGATCCACCATCAACGAAGTGGGAGTGCAGGTGGGGCGTTCCTGGGACGTGGGGTCAAAGGAGAACGATAACGGCATCCTGATGCTCATTGCGCTCGCGGACCGGGAGCTTGGCATCCTCACGGGATACGGTTTGGAAGGAGCGGTTCCGGATATCGTGGCGAAGGGGATCATCGATGAGGACATCACGCCGCAGTTTCGCGATGGGAAGTACTACGAAGGAGTTGTCGCGGGCATCGAATCGCTCAAGAAGCACATCGGCGGGGAATACACGGCGGAACGGTACGGTGAAAACGAATGGGGAGGGGCATTCCCGGGTATCCTGTTCGCAGGCTTTGTGGTCCTTCAATTCCTCGGCGCGCTGCTTGGCCATTCCAAGTCGTGGTGGCTGGGAGGAGTTCTCGGCGGTGTCTTGGGGATCATCCTGCTGATGATCTTCGGCTGGTGGCTCACCATTCCCGTTCTCGTGGCGGTGGGGCTCTTGTTCGATTTCATCGTTTCGCGCATGCCGCGAACGGGAAAACATCGGGGCGGGAGGTTTTGGGGAGGGTGGGGAGGGGGCATGGGTGGAGGCGGAGGCGGAGGGTTCGGCGGCTTTGGTGGAGGCTCGTTCGGCGGCGGAGGCGCCAGTGGAAAGTGGTGAGAAAGTTATTCCCTCTCAGTCCGGTACTGGCGGAAGCATGAGCGTTCAGGCACACTGAGATCCGGTCTTTCCGCATCCTATGCGCCGAATTGTCCTGCGCGGCCCTGCAGCGCTCCTCCTCCTCACGGCCTGTGCACCGAGCGCCCTTCCACCGCAGGAAGTGATGCGGCGCGCAACTGCGGCAAGCCAGACGTTGGAGTCTGCGTCGTTCCAGGCGGAAGGGTATGTGCAGGGGTGGGATGCGGAACGGCGGAGATGGGATTTCACGCTTTCACACGGCGTACTGAAAGACGGGGGGAAGCAAGTGCAATTTACGCTCATGTTGAAACAGGAGGATGTTGCGCGGGAGGAAACGGTCGTGGACATGGCCATGCTCTATCCTTGCGACCTCTACCTCAAGCCGATCAGGGTTGCGTCCGGTGCATCACTCCTGGGGATTTCGCACGGGCAACTCGATTCCATGAAAGGGGAATGGTGGAGGATGAGCTGCAAGGGCAGCACGGCGGTGATGCCAACGACGCCCGACCCCGCGTCCGTAACGCGCCAATCCGGCGTGTTGATGGTGAAGAAGGAGTGGGAGAGGGAAGAGATCCATGGGAGGGATGCGTACCATTACGGCATCGGACTGGATGCCGACAAACTCACGGCGTACATCGCTTCCTTCTCCTCGGGCTTGGGCGGTGGAGAGGAGCAGGTGTTGTCACTTCTCGGCGAAGAAAAGATCGGCGGCGAATTGTGGGTGGATGCGGAATCATTCTACCTGCACCGGCTGGTGTGGAACTTGCAAGACGTCCGGAAGGGCGGTGCCAGCGTGCCGGTGGGGATGTTTGACCTTCAATTGCAGGACCATGATGGCGTACTATCATCCACGCTCCCCGCGCGCGCGCGGCTCCTCACGGGAGTGACGCTCACGGATACCGATTTGCCGTCGCTCATTCCCGCACTCCTGCCTGTACGGTAAACTTCCATCCGCTCCTCGCGTATGCCCGCACTCCCCACCCCCCCGCAAAAAGCAACGTCAGCCGTGGACGGCGTGATGAAGCCGGCAACGGTGGCCGCCGCCAACAAGGCTGCGCCTGTTCCGGTGGATACGGCCGTGCGGAGGCAGAAGCAAATGCTTGTGACGCTGGGAGGGCTCCTCTATGGGGCGTACATCCTGTGGTGCTTCGCGCTCATGGCCATGCTTCCAAGCACGGATCCCGCGCTCGTCTCGCTTACCAAAGTCGGTGTGCTCACGGTGGCTTTTGGTGGAGGCGTTCTCCTCATCATCGGATTTATTCTATTGCAGCGCGTTTCTCGCCCCCAACTCTCCACGTATGCGCGGAGGAAGGGGCTCCTGCGTCTTCTGTTCACATTCGTCCCCGGACTCCTCATCAGCGTGGCGGTGCCGTTCGTGATCCTGCGTCAAACGCCGCTTCCCATCGATATCGTTTCGCCGAAAGACGTGAAGGACCTTATCGCACCGGTCCCGGTGACGTTCAGCATGGAACGTTCCGTGGAACTCCTCAAACAATTGGGACGCGTGCCCATCAAGTACGAATGGTTTACGGATAACAGCGGAAAGCTGACGGAGACGACCGTATCGCCGCAGACCACCGCCGTCTTCAAGCGGGCCGGCGTGTATTCCATCGGCGTCCGTCTGACGCTCGATGACGGCACGATGCGGAGAGTCACGCGCTCGCTCTTGATTCAGGAGGAGGTGTTCTCCGTCACACCCGAACCGGTCGTGGTGAAGAAAGTTGTGCAATTCAGTATCGCCCACCTCCTCTCGGATCCCAAGCAGCTGACGCAGGTGCAGTGGGACTTCGACGGGAACGGCGTGACGGATGAAACCACGCAGAAGGCGGTCATCGACCACATCTTCTATGCCGTCGATACGTACAACGTCACGGCGCTCATCGAATTGCAGAACCAGACGCAGAAGACGTACAAGAGGAAGGTTACGGTACAGAGCCCGCCGCCGTTGCCGTTCCCCCTCACGCTGAAAACGGACCTGAAGAAGCTTATCGGCCCCGCGCCCTTCGGCGTGGTGTTCACGGTGGAAACGGATGAGCCGTTGGAGGAGCTGTATTGGAGCTTCGGGGACGGGGAGCAGCAGACAGGCGTGGAACTGCGCAGGGCGGGCCACACGTTCAAAACACCCGGCACGTACGGCGTGGTGCTCCGTGCGCGGTCCTCAAGCGGCGCCAAGCTTGCGGCGGAAGTGACATCGGTGGTGCGCGTAACGCCCGAGCTCAACATCAGCGACTTGCAATTGGAGGGCAGCCCGGAAATGAAGAACAATACGGTGAGCGGTGAAATGCCGCTGAACGTGGAGCTCACGCCCAAAACATCCCAGCCGCTCATCCAATTTTCATGGGATTACCCCGAGGACATCACGGCAAGCGTGGACGGCACGACGTTCAAAGGAATCTTCCGTAAGCAGGGGAAGTTCCATGTAACGCTCATTGCGGAAGACCCCAGCGGCAGTTCGCGTCGCACGCAAATCATCATCGACGTGCTGCCACCGGCCGCTGAACCGGTGATCGACATGCAGCCGGAAGGCGGCATGGCGCCGCTGCGCGTGGTGTTCGACGCTTCACAGACGTTCATTCCGGAGGGGGAGAAGATCGCCGGTTACAAGTGGTTCTTCGGCGATGAGGGGAACGGGGGGAATGATGCCGTAACGGGAGGATCCCGTGTGGAACACACGTACGAGAAGGCGGGGGAGTACAAGGTGAAGCTCGTCCTCGTGACGTCGCTGGGGAAGGAATATACGACGGAAAGGACCCTCATCGTTCGCCGTCCCGTCCTCTCCGCTTGCGCCACGGCAAGCCGCCTTACGCTTGCGGCGGGAGGCTCCGTGAAGCTTGACGCTTCCTGTTCCACGGGAAGCCCCGCAGGGTACCTGTGGGATATCCGCCGTTCCGACCGACCGAACTTCATTGTCGGGCAGAGTGACAAGGAAGAGTACGTACACGTCTTCGACCAGGCGGGGGAGTACACCGTCACCTTGACGATCGAGGATGGGGACGGCTACCAGGATTCCCGCACATTGACCATGATGGTCACCCCCTGAATACTCCCGTCACATTATCCTTCCCTTTTCCGACCGTATGAAGAAAAGCGTCATCCGCACCGTCGCCGTCATAGGTCTCGTCGCCATCGTCCTGGGGGCGATCCTGCCTTCCCTGATGTCATTCTGAGGTTACGACAACGTCTCCTGCAGCGTCTGCTCCAAGGGCAACGAAGCTTTGGTATCGAAGAAGTCCGTTGCCTCGCCGCCGTTCTCCGTCAGGGAGAAGTACCCTGCCGCGGCGATCATGGCGGCGTTGTCCGTGCAGTAGGAGAGGGCGAGGGGGTGACGCAGTTTGATTCCTTTCCTCTTACAGAGCTCTCCGGCCTGTGACCGCAGGTACAGGTTTGCGGAAACGCCTCCCACCAAGTGCAATTCCCGCACGTCCCTCCGCAGCTCCAGTGCGCGTTCCATACGGTCGAGCAACTGGAGGCAAATGGCATGCTGGAAGGACGCGGCGACATTGCCCAAGTCTTCCCGTGCTTTCGGGTTGTCACGCAGCAAATACTTGAGGGATGTCTTGAGGCCGGAGAAGCTGAAGTCCAGCGTCTTCTCGCCCCGGAGGGGAAGAGGGAATTTGTACGCCGTGGGAGAACCCTTTTCCGCCGTCGCCGCCATGCTGGGTCCGCCGGGATACGGCAAACCGAGGATGCTCGCCCCTTTGTCGAACGCTTCGCCGGCCGCATCGTCACGCGTGCGTGCGAGGAGCTCCCCGCGCGTGTGGGAAAGGCGGTACCACAGGTCCGTATGGCCGCCGGAAGCGGAGAGCGTGAGGATGGGGAAGCTGAAGGAAGGGTCCACATCTTCCGCATCCAATCCCGGAGGCGCCAACCACGGGGAACTCAAGTGGCCGAGTGTGTGGTGGACACCGACCAACGGCTTCTCCCAAGCGAAGGAAAGCGCGCGCGCGGTGGAGGTACCTACGAGGAGCGATCCCAGCAAGCCGGGCCCTTGTGTTACCGCTATGGCGTCCACCTCCTTGAGGGGGGTATCCGCCTCATGGAGCGCTTCGTGGAGTACGGGGATCATGCATTCCACCTGCCTGCGCGCCGCTTCCTCAGGGATCACACCGGCCAGCGAGGCAAAGGCTTCCTTGGAGCTTGCGATGACGTTGCTCAGCACATCCCGCCCGTCCACCACGAGCGCGGCGGAGGTTTCGTCACAGGAAGTCTCGATTCCCAGTATGATCATGGAAGAATCATAGCAGAAGACAGGAATACGGTTGCAGGGTACGGATTAGCATGGTGCAGTTCCATGTTTTGGAAGCAATTATCACCATGTACCTGCTAACCTGAAGCGTCCCTTGACGTTATGATCCAGTTCTTCCCTTCGCGGGCCGTCGCCCTCCAACTCTTTGGTCTTAATATCCATTGGTACGGCATCCTCTATGTCGCATCATTTCTCATCGCGGCTTTCCTCCTTCCGCTTCTCCAGCGTTTCCGGGGGATGCACGAGCCGAAAGAACGCTGGTTTGACGTTGTCACGTGGGCGGTGCTTGGGGTACTCGTGGGTGGGAGGCTGGGATTCGTCTTTTTCTACGAACCGTCGTACTTCCTGCGTATGCCTTGGAAGGTCATTGCCGTATGGGAAGGAGGGATGGCTTCCCATGGCGGTTTCGTAGGGGTGATTGCCGCGGTTTGGCTGTACACAAGGATGAAGGGCATGCGGACGTTTGCTGTCGCGGACCTCCTCTCCATACCTGCGGCGCTGGGTTTGGGCTTGGGGAGGATCGGGAACTTCATCAATCAGGAGCTGTACGGAACCGTCACCTCGCTCCCCTGGGCTATCCGTATTCCCGGCGTGGAGGGCTTGCGTCATCCGCTCCAGATCTACGATGCACTGCTCATGGTTTGCATCGCATTGCTCTGCTTCGTTCTCCTGCGCTTGGGGAAGCCGGAAAGGGACGGGAGGATTTTCGCGGTCTTCATTCTCTCGTACGGCGTCACAAGGTTCCTGTTGGAGTACATACGCGTGCAGACGTACGAACCGTTCACGCTGTGGTTCATTACACTTACGCGTGGCCAATTGCTTACGGTACCGCTCATCTTCTTCGGCATCGTCCTGTGGTGGGTGGGGAAACCGGCGCAGAAGGACGCATGAGCACGATGTCAGGTTGTTTCTGCTGCGAACAGCGTCGGGTTGTTTTCGCAAAGGATGCGTGAGAGGAAGCTCCTGCGGTGGATGGCCGTGGGGCCGTATCGGCGAAGGGCTGCACAGTGCTCCGGCGAGCCATAGCCCTTATGGAAGGCGAAGTCATAGAGGGGGGAAATGCGGTGGTGCATGATCATGATGCGGTCCCTCGTCACTTTTGCGATGATGGAAGCGGCGGCAATGGCGGGGACCGAACCGTCACCCCGCACGATGTACTCATGCGGCAACGCGAAGTGGAAGTGGTCCCTGCCGTCGATGCGTAGAAGATGTGGCAGTCGGAGAGTACAAAGGTTGAAGACCGCCCGCTGCATGGCGAGGAAGGTGGCATAACGGATGCCTTTGGCCTCGATCACCGCATGGGAAATGATGCCGATGCCGTACGAACAGTGGGATTCTATCCACCCGAATGCAATTTCCCGTTCGTGCGGAGTGAGCTGCTTACTGTCCGCAATGATGCAATCAACTTTCGGTTTACGCTCATGAGGGGACCAGCCTGGTGTCGTTCGCCTGCGGTAGACGGGAAAGGGAAGGATGCATGCGGCTGCGACGACGGGCCCCGCAAGCGCGCCGCGGCCCGCTTCGTCCACACCGGCGGCGAGGGTTGCATCGCCGTTCATGCCTGGGGCGCGCCGAACATATCCAGCAGCATCTGATGCGCAATCTCTCGCTCGTTCCACGGAATTTGCCCGCTCTTCACCCACATGGTCGTATCGCTGCCTTTTCCGCACAGAAGGACGGCATCACCTTCCTTGGCTTGTGAGAAGATGAAACGGATGGCTTCGCGACGGTCCGGGATGCGGTGCGCTTCCGTACGGGAAAGATCCACTCCCGCCCAGACGCCGTCGATCACCTGTTCCGGGTCTTCGGTGTACGGGTCTTCGTTCGTCACCACGACAACATCCGCCAAGTCGCTGCAGATCGTACCGATGACCGGGCGTTTCTCCCTCATGCGGTCGCCGCAACTCCCCGTGAGCACGAGGAGCCTCTTCCCCTCGGAAAGTGATGCGCGCAATGCCGCGAGCGTCTTCTCGTACGAGGCGGGCGTCACGGTGAAGTCCACATACACGGTGAACGACTGCGGCCCCGGAATCCTCTCCATCCTGCCGGGAACGCCGGTGAAAGAACGAAGGGCGGCAACAAACTTTTCGACGGGGACATCGACACCCAATGTGCAACCGATGGCGCATAACGCATTTTCCAGATTGAAGAGTCCGGGTATCGAAAGTGTCAGACGATGCACAGAAGAGGCTGACGTTCCTGCTCCCTGTACATGGAGCACGGCGGAACATGAATCGGGATGGGCAACGATATCCGTCATCCAAAGCAACGTATCCGCTTCTCGCAGAATGGGTTGCTCGGTAGGTTGAGCATTGGCATAGATCACGGTCTGTTGGCAGGGGACGGCGTTGAACAAGGGAAAAGAACCGTCTTCCCAATGCAAGACTTTCGTCCCTCTTCCTCCCAACATGCCAAAGAGCATTCCTTTATCCGCACGGTACTGCTCCATGGTCCCGTGGTAGTCCAAGTGTTCGGGGGATGTATTCGTCACCGCTGCGACCGACGGCCACGTCCACTGCGTGCGCCCTTGCACGAGGCCGTGTGAGGAATATTCCACGACGGCGTGCGTGCATCGTTCCCTCACGAGACGACGGAGGAACCCCTGGACGGCGAACGGAGAGGGTGAAGTCTTCTGTGTGGCGTTCCACGTTGTCTGGTCCTTCACCCGGAAGAACGCCGTGGAGAGAGCGCCCGCGGATATCCCGGCTTGTTGCAGTATGTGTGAGACCATACCAACCGTCGTCGTCTTACCATCCGTGCCGGTGATGCCTATGATGGTGAGCTTCCGCGCGGGGAATCCGTATCGGAGTGCCGCCAACAGCGCTTTGAGTCGATGCCAAAGGAGACGGACGGGGCTTCTCTGCGGAATGAGCGACTTGAGGCGGCGGAGTACGGTGCGGATCATGGGCGGGCCGGGAGGATTCCCAGAATAGCACGTGCGACTTCGATATCGGATGCTATCTGGGCTTGGAGGACTTGCGGAATGGGGAAATCCTCAATTTCACGTATGAAATCAACGATCGCAACCGTGAGGCGGACGGGTTTGCGGTCCACCATGCGGTCAATGATGTGCACCTCGCAGGATTCCGTATCGTTGAAGACGGGCCGCGGGCCGTAGTGCATAACGGCCGGCAACGGATCCACATCATCGTCCAACTGGGCGAAACAGGCATAAATGCCGTGGTGAAGGCCGGGAGGAATGGCTTCCAGCTTCAGGTTGAAAGTGGGCGTGCCGATTGTCCTCCCGCGCCGCGCGCCGGGGATAACAGAAGCCGAAAAGGTGGGGGAAGGGGGATGGGACATGACTTATGCATGAAGTATAGCGTCCTGGATTCGAAATGGCTCCTTTGATCTCAGTTTGGATGTACACTGTCCACGGAGGGATGGACGCGTTGTTACAGACGACGGCCCGCCCCGCACCTTTGCTCTCTGGAAGGGTGGCCGAGTGGTTTAAGGCGACGGACTTGAAATCCGTTAGGCCCTCACGGGTCTCGTGGGTTCGAATCCCACCCCTTCCGCCAGTACTGTTGGAAATTGCAGAAGCAAATCTGCGGGGCGCGTTCATCCGCCAGACCTCCTCAAAGTGATGTTTGTACACAAAGTGCGTTGAAGCTTGGCACGCGTCATCACCCCTCCAACATCTGCCTCAAATGCTCGTCCAGAGGCAGCTTGTCTGCAGGAATGGAACGCTTCCGCCAGGTGTCGCGTAAGTGGGTGAGGAAGGGCTTGTCCGTGAGGATGCGGTCGATGAACGGCTTTACGCTCTCACGGAAACGGCTCTTCTGTTGGTTTGCGGAGAGCGCGAACAGTACCGTGACGAACGCGTCCTCGCCGCCGGAAACCTCCGCCCGTATCTCGTCCTGGACGGCGTTCATGATGCTCTCCACGTCCAATCCTGCAAGGAACTTGAGGTCTTCCGCCGTACCGGAGGGGAAGTAGTGGTTCACGCCCAGGCGCCGCAACGACGTGAGGAGCTGGAAATCGGCGATGACGTCCGCCACTTGTGATGCCAACCCCCCTTCGCTGTGATGGTCCTCCACAACGATCAGGTGCATGGTTTCCAGCGCGGCCTGAAGCACCGCTGCGGCATCCAGGGGACGGATACAGGCAACGTTGAGGACGCGCACGGTGATCTTCTCTTCGCTCAGCAAGCGGTCAGCGGCCGCCATGGCATCGTGGACGCAGATCCCCGAAGCGATGATGGTGGCGCGGTCATTGGTATCCCCCGTGCCGCGGACAATGTCCGCCTTGCCGTCAAATACGTACTCCTTCCCGTAGAGCATGTCGCCCTTGGGCGTCTTCACCTGCTCGTGTCCCGTCCTGGGGAAGAAGACGAAAGCGCTCTGCCTTCCCTCGGCGACCAGCTGCATGCCGCGTTCCGCCGCCGCCGCCGCCTGGTTGCTGTCCACGGGCATCCATACCTGCGTGTTATCGAAGGGGAGGTTGAGGTAATTGCGGTCTTGGTGCGTTTCGCCGTCCTCGCCCACGCTCAACCCCGCATGGGTGCAATCGTGGAGCACGGAGCAGGGGACATGCGCGGCATTGATGTCGATGAGGCGCGCATTCGCCCTGGCCTCATTGGTCCCGAAAGCAGCGAACGTGTAGGTAAGCGGAAGCATGCCGGATTGTCGAAGGCCTGCCGCCATCATGTACATATTCGCTTCCGCGGCGCCGCAGTTGATCACGCGGTCCGGAAACTCCTTCTCCACTTCGTCGAAACCGCCGGATCCCGCCAGGTCTCCATGGAGGACGATGATACGTGCGTCGGCTTTCATCAGGTTCTTGATATGCGTTGCCCCGAAATCCTTGCGGGCGGCGCCTTTCTTGTCCGTCAGTACTCTCTCCACTGCAGGGGGAGGCGGCAGGATAACCGGAGATGGTGCGGTGTTGGCGATGCGCGAAGCGATGCGGACGAGGTGGCGCTCATACTTTGTGATGAGTTCATTCAGCGGGGGGAGTTTCTGCAGCTCCTTCACGGCATCGGCATCCTTCATGGGGGCGCCGTGGAACGCAGCGGAGCCGCGGTTCGCGGCGTCTTCCATGGTCTGCACGCCGCAACCCATGGTGGTGTAGTAGCAGAGAAAAATGGGACGTCCGCGGCCCAGGAGGGCATCGGCTACATCCAGTGCCGTTTCTACTTGCGCGGGGTCATTGCCGTTCTGCACCTCGATCACGCGCCAGCCCATGGCTTGGAAAATGGCGGCAAGGTCCGCCGCGGCGGTGTTGGAGGGGAGGCCGGAAAGCTGCACGTCATTCACGTCGGCATGGACCATCAGATGGTCCATCTTGAGTTTGGAGGCAAGGCGGGCGGCTTCCATCGTCTGTCCTTCCTGCGAGTCGCCGTCGCCGATGAGGACATCGGTGATCCCTTTCTTTCCCTGCATACGCCATCCCAACGCATGGCCGAGGCCGTTGCTCAGGCCTTTGCCCAAGGGGCCGAAGCCGAAGGGGATATCCCCGATACCCGCTTCCACATGGCCGGGGAGGCCGCTGGGGGTACGGAAGCAATCGATGATCGCCTGCGGTGTCTTGAGGCGCACGTCCTCGGAACCGCGTCCGCCCAGATATTGCAGCCCGTAGGCGAGGAGGGAGAGGTGGCCTGCGCTCATGCGAAGCGCCGCGTCCTTGAGCGGATCGCGTCGCCGGAGGATGGCGTAGGTAAAATGGAATGCGGAAAGTGGCCCGCCGGGGTGGCCGCTCTTATGTTTGCGTGGAGCTTCAATCACAATCCACTTCATGATGTCATGGGCCAGTCGGAATGCTTCCGTTTCATCGGGGAGGAGCTGTTTTGCATCTTCCGGACCTATCCAAATGCGCGGCACCTCCTTTTCACTTGCGAGGATTCGCTGGAGGGAGAAGGGGACCGTGACGGCGTCCTTTCCGATGAGTTCCTTGGGCTTGGGGCGGGATCGTGGCATGTGGCAAGTGTATCACGACGGCACAAAGCGGGGGATCTTCTTGCAACATGGGAGGGACGGAATATCCTCAGAAGATCATTCCAACGCAATCCCTATGGGAAGGATAGACGATCTGCAGCGGTCCGTGGACGATAAAAACAGGAGGATCAACGATGATACGAAAGAAAAGCAGAGGTTGATGAAGGAGATAGAGGCGGAGAGGCAGCGCCTGGAAAGGGAGAAGAAGGAAGCGGAACGGGCCAAGCAAGAAGCGGAGAAGAAAATCGATGCCGCGAATGCCCAGCTATGATCCGATTACCACCATCGCCTTCCGGCCTTCGCGGATACTTTCCTTCGCGCCCGTCCAATCGTGAATGGCGCTGAGGAGCGTTTCTTCGTCGTACAGGTAATTCTCCCCTCGCTTCGTTCCCGGGTCATGGGTGATGAATGCGCCGTCTTCCGTATACCCGATGATGACGAGCATGTGGAACCACGGTCCCTCGCCGCTGAAGAAAGGGTTGCCAAGATCACGTCCGGCAGCGGGGATGATGACGGGGCGCCCGTTCCTCAGTTCCTCCTTGATCGTTTCCGCGGTCACGTCCGTTCGCACCGTCGCGGCCATTCCAAAATAGTCCCGCACGATCTGCGCCGTTTCCTCCGCCGTCGTATCTTCCTTGTACCCATGGTCCGTTTCCCATGCAATGAGAGCTTGGAGAGATTCTTCCGCCTGTTGGCGGGTGAGCGGTTCATTCTGCCAGTATCGGGTGACCATGATGAGGGACATCTCCTCGCAGGCCTCTTCATGAAGCGGATCCCAATTGGCGAATGGGGCTTGGGGAGAAAAAGGAACCGCTATGCGCAGGCTCTTTGCTGCGGGAGGGATAGAAGAAGAAGACTCCTTCGATACGGAAGACGAACCGGTAGCCGAAAGAGGCGCATGGATGGTAACGTCAACGGTCTGGAGGCTGGCCTGCAGGCCTCCCCCGGTGCAACCGGCAAGGATAATGAGTGCTGTCGGAAGCCAATACTGGAACGACGTATGCTTCATACTTGCTTTTGACTGTAAACAGTCCTCGTTCTGTCACATTCTTCCTTCCCATTCTTCCATATGTGTACAGAACAGATATGCCAAGCATACATGACGGGTGCCGACGTATTGAACGGAAATCTCGCCCCATTGTATTCGAGAGTGACTGAGAAGTTCCGGGAGCTGTGGATAGTACGAGGAAACGTACCGATGCATTGTAGAAAGCAATGGATGTTGTCGTCCAATAGAGGGATTCTTTCTCTGGATTGAGGAGGATTATCTCCGCAAACCGCTGTACGCGGGAAAGGAAGATGTCCAAAATAGGGGATTGTGATTACTCACCATCCTCTATGAAAGCACGCTCTCACTCCATTGTATACCTCGCCCTCCTCGCGTTCCCCCTCACCGTTGCGGCACAGTTGCTGGTAACGGTCGAAGGACAGCAGGTGACGTTGAGGGACGTCCCTCCCAATGCATGGTATTCCACGTACGTCCGTGACGCCGTCTCTTCCGATATCATGAGCGGCTACAGGGATGCGCAGGGGAACCTCCTTGGCTTGTTCGGTCCCGCCGATAACATCACGGTTGCGGAGACTCTGAAGATATCCGTGGAAGGCGCCGGCTACGACGTGGAGGCCTACGGCCAGATCCCTGCGACTCTTTCCGGGCACTGGGCGGGCAAGTATCTCCATGTGGCGGCCGAAGAACGTTTTCGGCTTTTCGAACGGCAGCAGAACGTCGACAGGCCGTCGACACGCGCGGAGGTTGCGAGCATGTTCACCGATGCGTTCATGGTGGATACCATCACCCCCGTCGGGAACCGGTACGACGACGTGGGGTTCGCGACGCCCTATGCGTACTCCATCGAAGCGTTGAGCCGCGACGGCATCCTCACGGGAGATACGGACGGTTCCGGAAAGCCGTTGGGGAGATTCCGTCCCAATGAACCCATCAATCGCGCGGAAGCGACGAAGATGATCATGAAGGCGCGCGCCGTCTACGGTATGCCCGCGCAGACATCTTCCGCGTCGTCTTCCCGCATCAGCTCAAGCTCCGCCACATCCTCCCGTTCATCGGCCTCTTCGTCATCTTCCCTCTCCTCTGCATCCTCCCTTTCTTCAACAGGCTCGGTTTCTTCATCTTCCACATCGTCGGTTTCATCGGTGATACAGGCGATGGTCACGCTGCGTGATGCGGGCTTCTCTCCTCAGACCATTACCGTCAATTCGGGCGCTACGGTCATGTTCCTTAACGACAGCACGGGAACCATGTGGGTGGCTTCCGATCCCCATCCGCAGCACACGGACTACCCAGGTTTTGACCAAACGGCGTCCGTACCGCGCGACGGCAGTTACACCTTTACGTTCGGTAAAACGGGAACCTGGGGCTACCACAATCATGTTTCCGCGGGCATGACAGGAGCCGTGATTGTGCAGTGAAGCTCATCGCACTGATACGTCTTCCGTGTCGTCGGCAATCCCACTCTCCTCCGATGCCGCATTCAATTCATCGCAATCGCTGTCCGCCTCGGGAGCGCTGATGTTTGATTCGGTAGATATTGAATAACCTGCGGTGCACGTTTATGATGTTCCCCTATGTCTTTTACCACGGAGAATAGACAAGCTGAAATGGAAATGGGTCATGCTCCCGTTCTGCCTCTATCACTACCCAACTATTTCGAATTGTTGCTTCAAACAGAAGGTAACTTTGAGGAGTGCGATGACAACGTATCGTCGAAGAAGCGGGATGCATTTCGACAATTGATCGACGGTGACAGTGGTCTTGCCATGCGTATGGCATTGGAACGCACACCTCCGGATGACAGTTCGATCGCCACCATTCGCATGCTCTATTCGCAAGCGCTATGGCCAACGGTACATGCGGGCGTTGAGGAGGAAAACATCATTCCACAAAGCACACATCCAAGACCTTCCCTATGGCAGGATGCAGAAAGCTGGATGGATTGATGCGGAACGTTCATACTGGTCATCGATTACCCATTATCCACCAATGAAACTCTTCCTCGATACCGCCAACGTTGACCACGTACGTGAAGTGGCATCCTGGGGCGTACTCGACGGCGTGACAACGAACCCTTCGCTCGTGTTGAAGGAAGGAAAGGAATTCAAAGACACCGTTCTTCAGATGTGCGCGATCGTCCCCAACGTGAGCGCGCAAGTGACGGCGACGGATGCGGAAGGAATGATCAAACAGGGGGAAGAGTACGCGGGATGGCACAAGCATGTCGTTGTCAAAGTCCCCATGACGACGGAAGGCCTCAAAGCGCTCACGCATTTCGCAAAGAAGAAGATCCGCACCAACGTGACGTTGGTCTTCTCCGCGGCCCAGGCGATTCTGGCGGCAAAGGCGGGAGCCACCATCATCAGCCCGTTCATCGGACGGCTGGATGATGCGGGGGAAGAGGGGATGGCGCTCATCGCGGAGATCATGGAGATTTGGAAGAACTACGGATTCGAAACGGAAGTGTTGGTGGCCTCCACGCGCCATCCTCGCCACATCGTGGATGCGGCCAGGCTCGGCGCACACATCTGCACCATACCTTACGATGTCTTTACCAAACTGCCCAAGCACCCGCTCACGGACATCGGGCTCAAGAAGTTCATGGACGACTGGGGGAAGGTGAAGCAATGAACGGCCGGACCGGCAGTTTCCCTTCGCACGGCACTGAGGCACAATGGCTCCATGATCAACGCACTCGGTATCGTCGGCTTGGGGACCATGGGGGAGAACCTCGCGCGGAATGCGGCACGGAACGGTGCGGCTGTTTCCGTGTTCAACCGTACGCCCGAAAAGACGGACGCTTTCATGAAAGAGTACGGGGGCGAAGGGACGTTCGCCGCCTTTCATTCGTTAGTGGAAATGATACGCTCCCTCCCCCAACCACGCGCCATCATCCTCATGGTCAAAGCGGGCGAAGCGGTGGACCGGATGATCGGGGAGATCGCTCCTAACCTGGAGAAGGGGGATATTCTCATCGACGGCGGCAACAGCCATTATCGCGACACTGAACGCCGTGAAACCGCTCTGAAGGAAAAGGGAATCCGTTTTGTAGGCATGGGGATCAGCGGCGGTGCAGAAGGTGCGCTGAAGGGGCCCAGCATGATGCCGGGAGGGAATCGGGAAGCTGTGGAGTTGCTTCTGCCTCTCTTGACGAAGATGTCTGCGGATGACGGTGACGGCGGCAAGTGCGTCTCGTATATGGGACCCGGAGGTGCGGGACACTTTGTGAAGATGGTCCACAACGGCATTGAGTATGGGATGATGCAACTGATCGCGGAGACGTACGACGTTCTCAAATCGTGCGGCGGTTACTTGAATGCCGAGTTGTCTGCGCTGTACGAATCTTGGGCCGAGTCACCTGAATTGTCTTCGTATCTTGTGGAAATCACTGCGCGAGTATTCAAGACGAGAGATCCTGAGTCGGGTACGGATATCCTTGACCTTATTCGTGATGCCGCAGGCCAGAAAGGGACGGGCAGGTGGACCACGCTATCGGCGCTCGAGTACGGCGTCGCGGTGCCGACCATCACCGCGGGACTCGATGCGCGCATCATCTCGAGTTCCAAAAGCCTGCGTGAACGGTCGCAGTCGTTGCCGGTTGAAGTGGCTGCAGCCCAGCAGCCGTCAGTGGACCATCTGGGTCGCTTGGCAGGAAATGCATTGGAGTTTTCGATGATTTGCGCCTACAAGCAGGGTTTCATGTTGATCGAAGAGGCGAGTAAGGAAGAAAATTGGGGAATCGACAGCAGCGCTTGCGCACGCATATGGCGCGGCGGATGCATCATACGATCATTGCAATTACGGCATTGGCAGCAGTTGTTCGGCGATGACGCCGGAGCATCGATGAAGGCGAACGAGTATTTCCATCTGCGTTTGCGCGAGACACAGCGCGCATGCAGGGAGTTCATTGCTTTGGCTGTGGTATCGGGAGTGCCTGTTGCCGCGCTGTCCGCATCACTCCACTACTACGACGCCGTCCGCCGTCCGCATCTTCCCGCAAATCTCATCCAGGCGCAGCGGGACTTCTTCGGCGCGCACGGATTCGAACGTGTGGATCTTCCGGGCAACTTCCATGTAGAGTGGAAGTCATGATTCCCCGAACGCTATGATTTTCTGCCCCCTCCCGGGAACGCCGATAGTCACGCAAGGGTTCGGCCAGAACCCGGAGCTCTACGCCCAGTACGGGTACGACGGACATAACGGCTTTGATTTCGGTGTCGCGGAAGGGACCATGATCTACGCGCCGCATGACGGAGTGGTGTCGGTGAAGGATGATGGTACGACCGGCTATGGCCTCTACGCGGTCATCGAGGCTCCCAACAGGCGCAGCCTACTAGCCCATTGCTCACAAGTGCTCGCAGCAAACGGTCAGAGCATTGCGCAGGGTGATCCCGTTGCGAAGAGCGGTAAGAGCGGGAATTGCTTCGGTCCGCATCTCCATTGGACGTTCAAGATCCTCAAGAACGGTGTGGTACAGAACAAGACCAACGGGTACGACGGTGCCATGGACGTTTCGGAGTTCACACGTCTTTGGCAGCCGCAGGACCTTCACCGGGACGGTCAATTCACCACGGATGCGCTGGGGTACCTCGCCCTGTCATTCGGTGAAAGCCAATACCTCAAGAGGCAGGTTGGCTGAGGCTTCTTCCCGGCACTGTCTTGCTCAGAACAGTCCGGATGTCAGCATTGCCGCCCCTCTCGTCGATGGATCCTCCAATGCCGCTATGGAAAGTTGCGGGAGGGGAGTGTCCTTCATGAGCCATCGCGTCGTCTCCTCTCCAATGGCGATGAGGAACGGTCGGAGTGCCCTTCCCGTACCGCCACCGAAGATGATGATGGACGGGTTGATGAGGTGCGTGATAGTGGCGCACAGCCATGCCGTTTCCAAGACGATCTCCGGATGCAGGTACGCGCACGTGCCGCCTTCCAGCAGTTCCGCTGCGCTCTTTGCTTCCTTGCACCTCTTGAGCATCGCCGTACCCGAGAGGAACTGTTCCACTTCCCCGCGCCGGTCATTCGTTTCGTACGGCGGACTGCCGGGAAGAAGAAGCATGTGCCCCGCTTCCCCCGCAAAGCCGTTGGCGCCCCGGAACAGTTTGCCATCCACCACAATGCCTCCCCCCACTCCCGTTCCCATGGTGATCCCCACGACGACGCTATGGCCTTTACCGGCGCCTTCCAACGCTTCCCCGAGCGCGAAACAATTGCTGTCGTTCTCCACGGCAACGGGGATGCCGTAACGCTTCTCCAATGTACTCTTGAGTGGAAATCCTTCACCGCCGTTGATGTTGGGTGTGCGCAAAATATCTCCTTCCTGATGACGGATGAGGCCGGGTGCGCCGAAGCCCAGTGCAACCGTACCGTTCGTTTTCCATGTGTCCGCCAAGGAAAGGACTTCTTCCAACACGGCTGCAAAACCGGCTTCCTTACGCGTGGGGAATTGTTCTTTCCGCAAGAGCTGCCATCCCTTCGGGTCGTACGACGCAATCGCGCTTTTTGTCCCGCCGACGTCGATGCCGATCACATTCTTCGCACTCATGGGGATACTGTAGCACACCTCAGAGGACAACCGATGTACAGCTGCAATCGACGGCTCCCCGATTCCTCCGGAAATGAAGAATTACTAGATATGGTTGCTACGAATTGATATACTGACCGCCTGCATTCGACCGAACGAGGCAAGAAACTTCCCACCTTTCGGAGCATGGCTGATCCCATCCCTACACCCACCCCCGAAGAAGAGCTTGCCGACGCCTACGGCAAGTACGCGGACGCGATCTTCCGGCACTGCTACTTCCGCGTGTTCGACCGCGAGAGGGGCAAGGAGTTGATGCAGGAAACATTCATGCGCGCATGGACGTACGTTTCCAATAAGGATAAGCAGAAGGTGCTCAATATGCGCGCCTTCCTCTACCGTATCGCCAACAACCTCATCGTGGATGAGGTGCGGAAGAAGAAGGAGCTTTCCCTCGACGAGTTACAGAAGAGCGGGTGGGATCCCAGCTACGACGGCGTAGCGGAAATGCAGAAGAGGGTGGAGCAGAACAAGATCTTCGACCTTCTTCATAAGGTGCCGAAGGAATACCGGGAGGTCCTCATCATGCGCTACATCGACGGACTCACGCCGGCAGACATCGCGGAGATACTCGGGGAATCCCCCAACGCCATCTCCGTCCGACTGCACAGGGGCATCAAACAGCTCCATGCCATGATGGGTCGCGGCGGCAAGTGATTCCCGCCGGTATCACGAGGATGCCGTAAGAAGGAAATGCCGCTTTCGTCTTCTTCTTATGGATGGAACAGATCACACAAGAATTGGGGAAAGCGGGAAAAGAAGTGAGTCTCTCGGAGCGTGAGCGGCATGAGACATGGCAGCGCATCATGCATTCCATGCGGCGCGAAGGCGAACGGAAGACGAACCACCATCCAGTATTGAAGGGAGGCATTTTCCCCGTGCTGCGTTTCCTGAGCTTCAACCAGTCGTTCTTGCTGGGGTCTTTCATCGTCATTGCATTCTTCAGCCTTACACTCACCGTTTCCGCTGCGGTGACGTACGCGTTGCCGGGTGATTCCTTCTATCCCATGAAGATCCGGTTTGAGGACCTCGCAGCGAGCTTTCGGATGAGCGCGAAGGCGAAGGGAGTGTGGGAAGCGGAACGTGCGGTGTTGCGCTTGGAGGAAGCGGAGCTCCTTGCGGCGTCAGCCGCGCTTGATGTGAAGCAGAGCGACATCCTGCGCGACCGCTTCTTGCATCACTGGAAAGCAGCGCAGAAGTTTGCTTCCGGTCTTTCCTCGGAAGGGGATGCCAGCGCAGCTTCCGCGATCGTTGACGGCCTCGATTCCTCCATGCGGGCGCATGGCATGGTGTTGCGCGCGGTGAATGAGGCCTTGGAGCACACGAATCCTCTGCGTGAACACAACCTGCAGCCCCTCCTGGAGGACGTGGAGAAAGCATCGGTGGAAGTGGAGAGATCGCGTACGGAAGTGGACGATGCCGTCCGCAATGACCGCGGTTCCCACATGCGGAGGGCGGCGCAAGAAAGAATGACGGTGGCAAACGGCATGTTGGATGAAACGCGTCAGCTGATCAAAACGGGGTCGGGGAGGCAATCGACGGATATCCTGGAAGCGGTGGAAGGGCGCATGCACTTTGCGGAGCGCATGCTCTCACATGCCAAGAGATACGTACGCCGTGCGGACTATGCCAGCGCTTTTGATACGGCATATCTTGCGTTGCGTGCGCTGGAGGAGGGGAGAGTGGTCTTGCGCATGGAACGGCGCGTGTCCCCCGAGCAGTCGGTAACGGGGAAAGCGTCATCCTCAACGGGCGTCCCCACGGATTACGTAACCCTGGATGCCGTGACAGGATCCGGAACGTCGTCACAGGGGATCAGCGTTATGGCAACCCGCAGCGAACAATCTTCGACCGCCAACGGCACCGGATCATCACTGTAGTGAAGCGATATCGCTCTGTTTATGCAGGGGGATAGTGGGCGTGCTACGTTCGCGCATTTCCTCATAGAACCGCATAATGCGCTTGTAAGAGGCGGAGTAGACATGCGTCAACTAGGGCAGTTTCTCATCAATCGTGGGCGCCGGTGGCGGAAACATCTTCCACATTCACAGTTTTTACTTCTTTCATTTCTTCACACAATATGTCAGCACGTAGAAAGGTCGCGAAGCAAAGTACGGTACGGAACGTGCGGCGCGCAAGGTCCGTGAAGCATGAGCAAGCGATGCACCCGACGGTCAAAGCCGTCGCATCAGTGGGTACCATCGCCGCCATGCTCGCAACAGTAGTCTCCGGTATGTCCTACGCGGCGGGAGATTCCTTCGTCGGTGCGGGTAGTTCCCTGCACTTGGCTTGGGTTCCTTTTTTGTCGCAGCAATTCTCTGACGTCGAACTGACCGATACAACGGATGTCGACGCAGTGATAAACGCGGGGACGGAAAACCAAACAGATCTTCTGCAGAACGGAGGAAGCGGTCTGACAGGTTTCTCCTTTCAGAATGCAGATGTCGGCAGTAACGCGGACACGGCCGTGGACGCACCAATCAATGCCGGGGCTTTGAACGCCGCGGAAGTACTGCAGCTTGGCGGGAGCAGCCAAACAGCATTCCTCGGTGCCGATGCGGCGACCGACGTCGATGCGCTCATTAATGCAGGGTCACTCAATGACACGGAAATAGTACAGAGTTCAACGGACGGTGCGGTACAGGACGCAACCGTCGGCAACGAAGCAAGCACGGATGTTGATTCCACGATCAACGCCGGATCCATGAATTCCGTAGGTGTCTTCCAGGGAAATATCCCCTACGTAGGGGGTGCGTCCTGGACGCTTGTTACAGACGACACGGTTGGAGGGTCGACCGATAATTCCTACGGCTCTCCTTGCACGTCGAACTGCTCGCCCGCGCCTTGCACAAGCGGATGCGGTTCGTCATCCTCATCGTATTCTTCTTCATATTCTTCTTCCTCATCCTCCGTACCTGGACCGTGTTCATACGGACAGGAATGTCCTCCTTCACCCTGTTCGGGTGGATGCGGGGGCGGTGTCGGTGGGACGGGAATCCAGGTATCCGGTGTGGATCTGGTCGCAGAGACGGATGTTGATTCCACGAATAACTCCTTGGCTTCCAACATCACGACCATCCTCCAGAACAGTGACATGTATTTGCCTTGCCTTCTGGAAGGCAGCCAATACGCCGACGTAACGAACATCGCAGATGCCGGCATCGATTCCGTCATCAACGCGGGCGCTCTCAACGACGTTGAGGTCCTGCAGGTCGGCGGAGGGTGGAACACCACCCAAATCGCGGACGTAAGCGCCGATGCGGATACGGACGTCGATTCCACGAACAATTCTGTTGCCATGAACCTCACGGAGATCGTCCAGAATGCGGGCGGTTTCGGGTTCCAGTTTGCCGATGTCTTCAATGATGCGGATTCCGACATTGATTCAACGATCAACGCCGGTTCCCTCAACAGCGTCGGGCTTCTGCAGGTTGCGGGCGATGTGGACAGTACGGCCCAGCAATCCGCCGAAGTGAACGTGGAAGCGGATACGGACGTCGATTCCACGAACAATTCGGTCGCCACGAACGGCACCATCATCAGCCAGTCGAGTGAAGGCAGCCTGTTGGCGGGATGCCCGCTGTACGGTTGCGGCCTCATCGGCATCGGCGGCACACAGTACGCGAATGTGGGGAACGAAGCGGATTCTTCGGTGGATTCCCTCATCAACGCGGCCTCGGTGAACGATGTTGAACTCGTCCAAGCGAGCGGAGACGTCGACCACGGGACGCAGTCCCAGTACGCCATTCTCAATGCGGGAGCGGCTACGGTCGTGGATTCCGAGAACAATTCGGTTGCCGTGAACGAGACGGGTATTTTCCAGGACGCCCTCTTGGGTGGCTTGCAGGATGCATCCGTCGGCAATGAGGCGGATTCCAGCGTGGACTCCACCATCAATGCCGGTTCATTGAACAACCTTGAAGTGGTACAGGTAGGCGGCGACGTCGACCATGGCGCGTCCGCCCAGTATGCGGATGTGAATGCACCTGCCTTGACGGTCGTCAGTTCCGAGAACAACTCGGTAGCTGCCAACGAAACCGGTATCTTCCAGGACGCCCTCTTGGGCGGCTGGCAGGGTGCCTCGGTCGGCAACAGCGCCGATTCCGACGTTGATTCCACTATCAATGCGGTGGCAGAGAACAACATCGGAGTGGACCAAGTGGGAGGTGATGTAGACCATGGCGCCGCCGCGCAATACGTTGCGGTGAATGCGCCGGTCATCACGGTTGTCTTGTCCGAGAACAACGCGGGCGCAAGCAATGAAACGGCGATAGTGCAGGAAGGAGGTGCAGGCCTCGGTGGCAATGGAGGAGGCTGCGGTATCGGCGGTTCGCAATCGGCCGGCGTATGCAATGAGGCGGATTCCAACGTGGACTCCACCATCAACGCCGGTTCCCAGAACAACATCGAGGTGAACCAAGTCGGCGGCGACGTGAACCATGGAGCTGCGGCGCAGTACATCGAAGTGAATGCGCCTGCCACCACGGTCGTCTTATCC
>Ga0172379_10003004_pt1 | contig 28053 bp, 28 predicted proteins | sample GrowelOW334metaG_FD_119756 | JGI IMG/M metagenome (GOLD analysis project Ga0172379, IMG submission 119756) | Groundwater microbial communities from an aquifer near a municipal landfill in Southern Ontario, Canada - Groundwater well OW334 metaG | ecosystem: Environmental > Aquatic > Deep...
CAAGGCTACGAAGGGCAACCGAGCTACCGCTCGGTTGGGAGAAGTGGCTCCTCGATATGGTCGGGCTTGCGACCATTGCGGACATGGTTCCGCTGGTCGGGGAAAACCGCGTACTCGCAACGTACGGACTCCTTGTGATGCGCAAATCACCGCGCATCGGACTGCAGAAACTCTGTCGCGGCATGCGCGTCGAGCAGCGCGCCATTACTGAAGACGATGTCGGGTTCATGATAGCGCCGCGCGTAAATGCGGCGAGCCGCATGGGCGACGCACGCGAAGCCTTCCGTCTTTTTACAACGACCGATGAGAGCGAAGCCGACGAGCTCGCAAAGAAATTGGAGAAAGCGAACCGGCAACGGAAAGCCGAAGCGGGTGCCATCACGCGCGCGGTGCATACGCGTCTGCGCGAGCGCAGCGAGGTGCGCAGCGTCATCGCACTCGGTGATCCGGAGTGGCGGCCGGCACTTCTCGGACTTGTCGCGGGCAACATTGCAGACGAATACGAACGTCCGGTGTTCCTCTGGGGAAGAGAAGGGAACATGCGCCTGAAGGGTTCGATGCGCAGTGGCGGCAACACGCACGGACTCGAACTCATGCGTGCCGCCATTGATACGTTCGCTGAATTCGGCGGACATGCGAAGGCAGGCGGTTTCACCGTGCGCGATGAGGCAATATTTTTTCTCGAAGACCGACTCGTCGAGGCGCACGCGCGACTTGAGACAAAAGAGGATGATGATCTCTCGAAGCATGCTGATGCGGTCATCACGCCCGAGGAAGCGACGCATGCGTTCCTGAAAAAAGTTGAGAAGCTCGCACCTTTCGGCATACAGAACCAAAAGCCGGTGTTCCTGCTCCGCGAGATACGCGTAACGGGGATTTCACGCTTCGGAAAAGCACAGGAGCATTTGAAGTTGAAAATCGATATGAACGAAGGAAGAGAAAGTATCGATGCGGTAACGTTCTTCGTGAAAGGAGCAATTGCACGAACAGCAGACGTACTTGCACAAGGTAGTCGCGTAAATATTCTCGCTCATCTTGAGAGAGACATGTTCGCGAGACCTGCCCTTCGTAGCCTTGGCGGAGTAGGGGGAAATCCGGTCCGTCTGCGACTCATTGCCATCATTCCGGTATCTGCTAGAGTCTAGTCGGAAGCATCATTGCAGTTCAATTGAAATCGAAAGGGGGGTAGTATGAACAGAGTTTCGCTGTGGCTCCTGCGCCACAATGTCCGGATCTTCGATATCCGGCTCGAACAGCTTCACCAGAAGTCTTTTCTCCGTCACTTGATGTGGCCGTTACTGCGCATCCGGCTGAAACTGCTGTATATGGAAATCCAGCTTCGTCGCGGGAAGAAGGTGTATATGTTCCACCCATGGCTCAAGTCTGAGTGGGGAGCGAGCGATTACCCGACCAAGGGCGAATTGGGGAGCTACTATGCGAATCTCCGACGCCTCCGGCATTGGGCCAACGAGCAAGATGGTACCGCCGGTGTCCGTGACACCTATCGTGGACATCGCGGATGGCTATCGTTTTCCCAACTGCCAAAAAACGAAGGGCCGAAAAAGAAGCCCTTGTTGCCCTATCCATACAAGAACTTGTAGCCAGCCCGTCCGTGAGGACGGGTTTTTTGTTTGTTGCTATACCCCATGAGATAACGACTCGTTATCTCCGCGCGTATTGGAAGGTAACTATCTCACGGGGTATACTCCGCGCATGCAATTCACGATCCATGCCGATGGCGGCTCGAGAGGGAACCCGGGGCCCGCGGGTGCTGGTGCGATGCTGCGCGACCACCTCGGTAATTCAGTCGCGAGTGTCTCGCAATTCCTCGGTACGCGTACCAACAACTTCGCGGAATACGAAGCGGTCATTCTAGCCTTTGAAACACTAGCGAAGCTGGTGGGGAAGGAGCGTGTGAGCTCGACCAGTGTTGAAGTAAAAATGGACAGCGAACTCGTCGTGAAGCAAATGAAAGGCATCTACAAAGTGAAGCATCCGACGATGAGGGCGCAGTTCGCACGACTCATGCACGCCGCCAGTGCATTCAAAGAAGTTTCTTTCTCGCACGTACCCCGCGCGCAAAACTCCGACGCCGACGCCCTCGCCAACGAAGCGATGGATAGGGGGACATAAGTATGAATTACGACGGGGTTGGAATTATTATTGAAAATCAGAGGGGTGATTTTCTTCTACATCTTCGGGATGGTAATACTTCTATTATGACGAACCAATGGTGTCTGGTCGGCGGTGCGACGGAACCGGGTGAAAATATATTGGATTCTGCTCTTCGAGAAGTAAAAGAAGAAACTGGTCTTACTTTGATTCAATCCGAATACATAAAATCTTTCCCCCGTGCTGACAAATTGGTCGCTCTGGTCAAAGGAACAGTAGACACAGACCGTGAACATATGGTCCTCGGGGAAGGAGCTGATTTGAAATTCTTTTCAAGAAGCGGGGTCGTCGCCCTTATCAACTCCCTCGATTATTCAAATCCCTATCTCGAAGAGTTCTCTGTTTACCTGGCCGACGCCCTCGCCAACGAAGCGATGGATAGGGGAGCCTAAATAAACCGATATGAATGACGTTGTTGTAGTAAACGATAAGGACGAAGTTGCAGGCACGATGCCTCGTGAAGTTGCGCACAAGAATGGAACGCCTCACCGTATTGCAGTTGTATATGTAATAAATCCCGAGGGGAAGATTTTGGTACAGGTTCGAATGACAGGCCGACTAGACCATTCCTCTGCTGGTCACGTTGACCCGGGAGAAGAGTATCTAACGACAGCGCAGCGCGAGCTCAGTGAAGAACTCGGTATGAATAATGTTGAACTTCACTTAGTGGGTCATGGCGTCTCAGAAGAGATTCTTCCCGAGATAGGGGAGCATCGGGTTCATGTTATGAATATATTCTCTTGTGTGGGCGAACCGGGGAAGTTGCAAGAAGAAGAGGTACGAGATGTGTATTGGGCTGACCCGAAAGAAATACTCGCAGAGATGGAACAAAATCCCGAGGATAAAAAATTCTCTGGAGGATTCAGAACATCGCTACCGATTTACCTCGCCAACGAAGCGATGGATCGCGGAGTGTAGTTCCATTGCAATTTACATGAATGAAATTCAGATATACGTCGGATACACAGCAGGAGTACTCGGCTTGATTCCTTTCGTCATTTTTATCCGCGCAATGTTGCGCGGAACATCCCGACCGAACCTGGCAGGATGGATACTCTACGACATTGCGATGTTGATGATAGTGACGAGCAGTATCGCGCTTGGTGCATGGCAAGCCGTCTGGCTTGCTGTGGCGTATCTCATCGGACAATCAGTAATGATCGGACTCTCGTTCAAAACTGGGTACTTCACTTTCTCAAAATTCGATTACGCTGTTTTTAGTCTTTCTATTCTCGGTCTGTTGTTGTGGATATACACGAGCAATCCTCTTTATGCTCTCATTCTGAATGTCGGTGTTGATGCGCTCGGTTCACTATCTATAGCAAGAAAACTTTATGTACATCCAGGAACAGAGGACAGAGGGGCGTGGACACTTTGTCTTATCATTTCTATTCTCAACATTTTCGCTGTCGCCTCATTCGATATTAGTAACGCCCTCTATCCTGTTGTTATTGTAATTATGAATATCCTGATTACGGCTCTTAGCTTCAGGCGTGCCAAAGACACCGACGTCCTCGCGAACGAAGCGATGGATCGTGGTGCCTGAATGAAAAAGGTATGATATATCATACATTTTGAATCAGTGCGATTTCCGACATGAGCGCGCTTATCGCTATCGTTTCGGGATTTGTGGGTGGGGTAGGGGTGCGGTCGATTTTTTCGTTTAGTTGGGAGCCGATTGTTTTTGTTTTGATACTTATGGCGCTTTGTAGCGCTTTTGCTTTTTTGAAGCCGCGCTTTGCGTACTCGCTTTGCGCGATTTTCTTTTTGTTCGTTTCGTTCGGGATGGTGCGCGCGATGGTCGCAGACACGCCCGCGCCCGACGCGTTCATGCGCGACTTGAATCGCCGTGTGTCGTACGAGGGCATTGTCGTCGCCGACCCGGATGTGCGCGAGAAGAATCAGCGCATCGCGATTGAGGTCTTTAGTGGCGGTCCGACCGCCACGGAACACGCAGGAATGCTCGCGGTGATGCCGCTCTCGGCGAGCGTCGCGGTGGGCGACCGCGTGCGCGCGTACGGCACGCTCTCGCTCCCGCAAGCATTTGAGACAGAAAACGGCCGCACCTTTCGCTATGACAAATACCTGCAAGCGCGAAATATCCGTTTCCTCATCCAATTCGGCTCCATATATACCGTAGAGCCCGCGCCGTGGTATTCGGTACCGGCGGCGCTCGCGCGAGTGAAGCACGCATTTCTCGATGGACTCAATCGCGCGCTCCCGATGCCAGATAGCGCGCTCGCGGGCGGCATCGTCATCGGCGGGAAGGCAGGACTCGGCACCGCGCTCACCGATGCGTTTACGCGCTCGGGACTCGTGCAGATAATCGTGCTTTCCGGCTACAACGTGATGATAGTCGCCGAGTGGGTAATGATTTTCTTGTCGCTCTTTGCGCTCCCTCGCAAGCTCCGCTACTTCGCCGGTGGGGCAGGGCTCCTCCTCTTTGTCGGCATCGCCGGCATCTCCGCCACGGCGGTGCGCGCGGCGATTATGGCCGTCATTGCGCTCTATGCGCGCGCGACCGGCCGCTCCTACGCCGCGAGCCGCGCACTCCTCGTCACGGTTCTCCTCATGCTCATATGGAATCCTCTCTATCTCATCTTTGACCCGGGATTCGGCCTTTCCGTCGCCGCGACCGCAGGTATCATTTGGCTTGCGCCACTCATCGAGACACGCCTTGGCCGTCTACGACCTTTCTGGGCGAACACCATCGCGACAACACTCGCGGCGCAAATCTCCGTATTGCCGCTTCTCCTCTACGACATCGGACTCTTCTCACTTGTCGCCTTACCGGCAAATCTTCTCGTCAATCCGCTCGTGCCGCTCGCGATGGCTCTCTCGGCGGTCGCTGGCGTGGTCGGTATGACCCTCGGACCGCTTGTGCCGTTTGTCGCCACCATCGCGGGATATCCCGCACTCGTCTTTATGCGCTACTTCATATTTGTCGCAGAAAAAAGTTCTGCATTGCCCTATGCGGCGTTCACGCTTGAGCGCTTTCCGTTCTGGCTCGTGCTTATCACCTACGCGGCACTTATTTTCTTTGCTTCGTCGAAACGCTTTTCAACAACGCCCCAGTTGAGATTAGCGAAGAACGCATCAATATAATTCTTCTTATCCGCAGGAACGTAGTCCACCATATATGCGTGCTCCCACATATCGAGTGCGAGCAGTATCGGCAGCCCCGCGAGCTGTCCGACCTCGTGGTCACTTACGAAAACCGTGTGCAGTGTTTGTGCGCTCGGATCAGCGTACACAACGACCCAGCCAATACCGCGACTTCCTGCAACTTCTCTAATGTGCGCTTCAAGGCCCTGCTCGCTGTATTTTTCAGCAATTGCCTTTTCAAATGCACCACCACTCGTGATGGAGGTTAAACCTCCCTCAAACTGTTCGAAATAGTGTTCGTGCATGCGCATGCCGTCGAACTCGAAACCGAAGCGGCGGCGAAGCTCCGCAACAATGTACGGATCGAGCTCTAGCGTGCCGGCGCGAACGGCTGCAAGCTTCTCCATGATGAGATTCACGTGCTTCACATAGCCCTCATACAAACCGAGGTGCACTTTGATTTGTTTTTCCGAAAGACCGGTCAACGCCGGAAGATTGAACGTTTTTGCTGTGTAGGTCATATATATAAAAGTATCACATACTACGCGGGGAAGTGGAGGAAAAGAAAAAGCCCCGCGTTACGGGGCTTTTTCTTTGTGTGGGCGAATTAGATGATCTTTGCCTTCTTGAGAGTAGCAAATGCACCGTTCTTCTTGATAGTTTTGAGGCCTTTTACTGAAATGTCCACAATAATGGTCTTCCCGAGCTCGGCGACGTAGATGCGGCGCTTTTGGAGATTCGCCTTGCGGCGGACCTTGCCGGTAGGGTTGAACTGCGTCGCGCGGACACGGTTAGAGTACCGCCCGCCAACCTGGGTGGATTTTCCTGTTATTTCACATTGTCGTGCCATAGTCAGAGCATGGTACCATTGAGTCTCTAAACGAGCAAATATGGCCACAATCCTCGCCCTTATCATCCTTATCCTCTCCATCATCGTGCATGAGGTAGCGCATGGCTATGCCGCCAACTCGCTCGGTGACCCAACCGCACGCCTTGCCGGCCGCCTGACCCTCAATCCGCTTCCGCACATTGATCCCATGGGTTCCATCGTCATTCCGGCACTCCTCACTCTCACCGGGTCGCCCATACTCTTCGGCTGGGCGAAACCCGTTCCCTATAATCCGTACAACCTGAAGGATCAGCGGTGGGGCGAGACCCTCGTCGCTGTCGCCGGAAGCGCCACGAACATCCTGCTCGCGATCATCTTCGGGCTTGTGGTGCGTTTTGGTGCATCAGCCGGGCTCGACACAATGGCACTTTCGCTCGCGGCGACTATCGCCTTTGTTAATCTTTTCCTCGGCCTCTTCAACCTCATTCCGTTCCCCCCGCTCGACGGCTTCACCGCACTGCGCTCAGTGCTCCCTTGGCACCTATCAAGCAGACTTCTGCGACTTGAGGCCTCTTTGCGGAACGCCGGAACGCTCTCGCTCATTTTTTTCCTGCTTATCTTCTCCTATGTCTTTGCCGGACCGTTCTACACCCTCGTCGTCTGGATATTCGGGCTCATAACGGGCGGAAGCATATAGCGCAACAAAAAGACTCTTTGGTGCACAACTTAGTAAAGATAAGCTATCTCACGGGGTATACTATGCGGGATGGAGTACCAGGTGCCACAGTTCATCGAAGTCGAGGACAAGATAATAGGTCCTCTGACCTTGAAACAATTCATCTACATCGCGGGGGCGGGCGGGCTCTGCGTCGTCTTCTTCGTTTATGTGCAGATAGTCTTTGCTATTGTGCTCTCCTTGCTTGTGGCAGGCCTTGCCGCTGCACTCGCTTTCTACAAAGTGAACGGCAAACCCTTCATTGAAGTACTCGAAGCCGGTTTCAATTACTACACGGGTGCAAAGCTCTTTCTCTGGAAGCATCAGGGGCCGAAGGCAGAAGAGGTAAGTGCCGCCGCGACGGCGGCGGCAGAAGCGGAAACAGCCGCTCGCATTCCGCGCGGCACTCCGAAGCTCACGCGCGGAAAGCTCTCCGAGCTTGCTTGGTCGCTTGATGTGAAGCCGGGAGGAAATACTCCTATGAGCTCCCAGTCCTGATATGGCAGCGAAACCAATAGGCGCAACGCAGCAGTTCGTTCCGGTCAAGGAAATACGGAACGGGGTTGTCATCCTTAAGGATGGCGGCTATCGCGGCGTGCTCATCTGCTCTTCCATCAACTTCGGACTCAAGTCAGCCGATGAACAGCACGCCATCACGCTCGGTTTCCAGAATTTCCTCAACACGCTCGACTTCTCGATACAGATCGTCATCAACTCACGCAAAATGGACCTGCGGCCCTATCTCGCGCTCCTTACCGAAAAGGAGCCGGAACAAAAAACCGAGCTTATGCGTATCCAGCTGCGCGAATATATCGAGTTCGTCCGGACCTTCACCGATCAGGCGAATATCATGACAAAATCGTTCTATATCGTCGTGCCGTATGCTCCGCGTGTTTCTGCTGCCGATGCCGTCAGCTTCCTCAAGCGCGAGAGCGCTTCAGTGAAAAGCGCTGCGGCACAGACCTCATTCGAAGAGGATCATGCGCAGCTCGAACAGCGGCTCTCGCTCGTCGCTGACGGTCTCTCCGGTACCGGTGTACGAGCGGTTCCGCTCGGTACCGAGGAGATCATCGAGCTTCTGTACCGCTCATTCAATCCGGGTGAACTTGAAAATCCTATCCGCCTCGACGCATAATCTTCTGCTATGACTCCTCCTACAACCTACTCCCTACCACCTACTCACTTCTGATATGGCACTCCTCGACTTTTTGAAGCGGAAGAATGAACAGGAACCGATGGTGGTGCCGGTCTTGCCGAAAGATATCTACAAGCAAGGCTCGCTTGATCTTGTGGATACCATCGCGCCGACGGCGCTCAAGATCGGCTCGCGCGAGCTTGAGCTGGGGGAAAAATTCGTCCGTGCTTTTTATACGATATCCTATCCTCGATTCCTCACCGACAGCTGGTTCTCGCCCGTCATCAATCTCGACAAAGTACTCGATGTCTCCCTCTTCATCCATCCTATCGAGACCGGGCAGGCGCTTCGCGGCTTCCAGAAGAAGGTGGCAGAAGTCCAAAGCCAGATCAATGAGCGCGAGTCGCGCGGGCTCGTACGCGACCCGATGCTCGACACCGCGTATCAAGATCTCGAGAGTCTGCGCGACAGTCTCCAACAAGCGCAAGAAAAGCTCTTCGATGTGGGCCTCTACCTCGCGCTCTATGGCGACTCCAAAGAAGAGATAGATAAGACCGAGGGTGATATCCGCGGCATCCTCGACGCCAAGCTCGTCTACACGAAGCCGGCCTTGTTCCAGCAGGAACAAGGATTCCGTTCCTGTCTTCCGCTCGGGAGCGACGAGCTCTTGGTCAATTCGAAATTGAACTCGTCGCCGCTTTCCTCAATATTCCCCTTCGTTTCCTTTGACCTCACGAGCGACCGCGGCATTCTCTACGGCATCAATCGCCATAATTCCTCGCTCATCCTCTTCGATAGATTCTCCCTCGAGAACTACAACTCCGTCGTCTTTGCAAAATCCGGTTCTGGCAAAAGCTACGCGACGAAGCTCGAGATACTCCGTTCGCTTATGTTTGGCACCGACGTCATCGTCATCGACCCCGAGCGCGAATACGAACAGCTCGCGGAAGCGACCGGCGGGCGCTCCTTCCATATTTCACTTTCTTCCGAACATCACATCAATCCATTTGACCTCCCGCCGGTCAAAGAAGACGAGGACCCGCGAGACATCCTGCGCTCCAACATCATCGCGCTCGTCGGTCTCTTCCGCATCATGCTCGGCGGTCTCTCGCCCGAGGAAGACGCCATCGTCGACCGCGCCATCAGCGAAACGTATGCGCTGAAGGACATTACCGGTGATGCGGATTTCAGCAGCGCAGAACCGCCCCTGCTCTCCGACTTCGAGCAGGTGCTCTCTGGCATGGAGGGAAGCGAGTCGCTCGTTGACCGCCTTTCCAAATACACGCGCGGAACGTGGTCGGGGTTCCTCAATGAGCCGACCAACATCGACCTCAAACAGCAATTCGCGGTCTTCTCGGTGCGCGATATGGAGGATGAGCTGAAGCCGGTGGCGATGTACATCATTACGCACTACATCTGGAACGCGGTGCGCCACGAGCTCAAGAAGCGCCTCATGATCATCGACGAGGCATGGTGGATGATGAAGAGCGAGGACACAGCTTCATTCCTCTATTCGCTCGCCAAGCGCGGCCGCAAATATTATCTCGGCGTCTGCACCATCACGCAGGATGTCGAAGATTTCTTGAAGAGTCCGTACGGACGGCCGATACTCACCAACTCTTCTCTGCAGTTATTGCTGAAGCAATCTCCGACGACCATTGATGTCTTGCAACAAACATTCAATCTCACCGATGAGGAGAAATATCTCCTTTTGGAGGCTGGGGTGGGGGAGGGGCTTTTCTTCGCGGGACTGAAGCACGTCGCGATAAAAGTCGTCGCGAGCTATACCGAAGACCAGATAATCACCTCCGACCCGTCGCAGCTCCTTGCGATAAAGCAGGAAAAAGCGCGGTATGCCGCAGAAAAGAAATAATTCAGCACCGCCGCCGAAGGTGATGACCTGGATGGGGGCATTACCGGTCCTTGTCGTTGCCGTTATTTTCGACGCAGTCCGTCTCATGTTCGAGATGTTCTGGTTCTTCGGACCAGCGCTGGCGGCTTTGTATTGCGCCACCAAAGTAGGCGACGTGGCCGTAATCGGGGGATTATTGACAAAGGGGTGTATAGCTATCGCTGGTGTGGCCGGCTTCTTCGGTTCTCCTGCGATAACCGCATTCGGGGTCGTAATGGCTATCGCGGTCGGGCTTCTCGGGTGGATGACGATCGGACTCATCCTCATGATGACCAATGCGCGCATATTCAAAGAAAATGCGGCCTGGTTCGTTGTCAGTCTCGCGGTGAGTGAGACGCCTATTATCGGCTCGATACCCGCCCTCACGCTTACCTTGGTGAAAATGTACAGCCATCAGATCAAACTGGAGAAAGCCGCTATGAAGAAATATGAGGAGGAGCAAGGGGTGGCGCAGGCCAGAGAGCAGCAACAAATGGCACAATTCGCGCAGATGCAACAGATACAAGCGGCACAGCAGGGGGCGGCGAATGATGCAGCGTACGAGCAGGCAGCAACCGAGCAGGAGATAGTAGAGCAAGAACAAATGGCGACCGAGGCCGCGAATGATGCGCAGTATACCCAGAAGAAAGCTGCGTAGTTGCTTTACGCAGGCGCTATACTAGGGGTATGCGCCCGTATCTCCTCATTGCTCTTATTCTCGCGCTGCCCTTGGCGGCCTCGGCGCAATCGCTCGGCAATCTTACCTCCGGGGAATCGTCATTCACCGTCTCGGTAAACCCGCAGTACCCCCTCCCCGGGGGCGTGGCGTCGCTCTCATTCCTCTCATCGACGCTCGATCTTACCAACGCAACACTCTCGGTATCGGTCGGGGGTTCAAACATATACCAGGGTTCGGTTCGGCCGGTCGCGGTCACACTCGGTAAAGCGGGAAGTACTACGAAAGTCGTAACGACGATAGCGTCGGGCGGGATAAACTACCGTCAGACACTCTCAATACAGCCCCAGGATGTCGTTCTCATTGCAGAACCGATCTCCTCGGTACCCGTCCTCTACCCAGGAAAATCAGCGGTACCGCTTGAAGGGGACGTGCGCGTCGTCGCCGTAGCAAATCTCCGCAGTGCGGATGGAAAGGCCTTGAGCCCGTCCACACTCTCGTATAGTTGGACAGTCGACGGTATGCAGATCGCGAACTCTTCGGGTATCGGCAAAACAGCGATTATCGTCGCCTCGCCACTCCAATATCGTGTCCGCGACGTGTCGGTTGCGATCATGAGCCAGGACGGACGTCTGGTAGGAGGAGATGCGCTCTCGCTCTCGGCGACCGACCCTCTTTTGCGCATCTATGAAAACGACCCGCTGCTGGGTATCCGTTTTGACCACGCGCTTTCCGGCAATTACACCATCGCGGGAAGCGAAGCGACTCTTTTCGCTGCACCATTCTCTCTGCCGACAACGAACGGCGCACCGTTCCTTCAATGGTTCCTCGATGGCGCAGCCGCGCAGACAGGAAATTCGATAACGTTGCGGCCCTCCGGGAAGGGGCAGGGGGACGCTTCGCTCTCGCTCACCGCCTCGACCGGTAGCTATACGACGGCAACCGCGAATCTCTCGCTTTTTTTTGGCGCGAAACCGAGCTCTAACTTCTTTGGCCTATGATAAAAATCACTCTTACCTCAATACTGCTCCTTCTCTTCGGACTTGCGCCGCATGTCTTCGCACAGGGATTCGTACCGCTCGCACCTATTCCCGGGCTTACTCAGGGCGTGGTGGCAGATTCAGCCGGACTCGCGAACTTCTTCAACAACCTCTACAAATATATTATTGGTCTCGCTGCTGTTATCGCTGTTGTACAGATCATTTGGGCTGGACTCGAGATAGCGGTCTTTCAGAAAGACTCTGTCAGTGCGATATCAATCAATAAGGGGAGAATATACAATGCTATTTTCGGTCTCGTACTCGTCCTCTCGCCCGTCCTCGTCTTCTCCATCATCAACCCAAGCATTCTGAATCTCTCTTTGAATATTCCTCCGCTCAACACAACTTCAGGAACATCAGTTGCGACGGGGGGCGGAACAGGCGGAACTGCTGGTCAAAACACCGGCCAGCAATGGTGTTATCTAAACATTGATTCTGCAACCCACCAGTGTAGTGACAGTCAACAAGCTTGTGATACTGCCCGCCAAAAAGATATTGATGCCCGTGTAAATGTATCCGCATGCGGAGCTTCATCTGCACCAACTTCTGATGCGGCATCTCTGTGTACCACGCAAGGGGTACCGAGCATTCTGCAATTTGCAACATGCCCTTCTGGAGTCGCTGCGCAAGCATGGGGTCAAGAAAATTGCTCTGGAGGAGGAATCTTGTCGGAAATTACTGCAATAACAAATAACCCAGACGGAACAGCCGCCACGAGCAGAGTAAGCTGTACTCAGTCAAATACTTTTGAATTCATCGATGTTCACACCTCTGCATCGCTCATACCGAACCTTCTGCAGCCTTTGGCTGTAGCATCAAACTCACGAATCAATGGGTCTGATACGCTGTACCAAACCAACGGATCTGATGCGGTGCAATATGCAAATATTTGCCGCAGCATTGGGTGGCAAACTTGTGTAAGTGATGCTCCCTCACTCACAATTTCACACACTTGTTCACCACTACCAAGAACAACATTGCCAGCCGGGGCGCCCTCGCCCGCAAAGTGCTATACAGAAAAATTATCCTGCAAAGATGCCTCCGTTGCCAATCTTTACTGTACCGGTAGTCCGAGTTGGTCACCTTTCCAATAATTATGCGCCGCAACATCATCATCGCCGCTATCGTGCTCGTCGTCCTCGGGATCATTGCGTATCTCTACTTCTTTACCGGTGGCGCGACTATTACTACCGCCCCGGGTGCGACGACGACTACCTTGCCGGTAGCGGAGCAGACCGCAACGCCGCCAAGTGGGGAGACAGGGGCGCCCGTCTTATCTCCTGGGGTGCCCCTCGTAGTTTCGGCGAGACTGATAAAAATAAGCTCTGGGCCGGTCGCGCTGGGCGAAGTTGTCGTGAGTAAGGCCGCCACAGCGAGTTCTTCGGCACAAACTACGGTCAGCTTTATCGAACGCCAGAGCGGCAACGTCTTTTCTTATAGTGTATCCGCCAAGACGCTCACCCGAACGTCGAATAAGACCATTCCCGGCATCCAATCAGCTTCATGGCTTCCGAATGCGTCACTCGCGTTCGTGCGCTACCTTTCGGGCAATACCTTTTCCACCATCAATACGTACGGTCTTCCCGCAAATGGTTCCGGGGGATTCTTCTTGCCGCAGAATCTTGCCGATATCAGCGTTTCCTCAACGAGCGTGCTTACGCTCGCCTCGGGCGTGAATGGTTCTGCTGTTTCAACGGAACGTACCGACGGCACGCATGCTTCCGAGATATTCACGACGCCCCTTTCCTCCATCCGTGTTTCCTTCGCGGGTAAAAATCAGTACCTCGTCCATACCAAACCATCGGCCTCACTTGCCGGCGATGCGTTCCTCGTCGATAGCGCCGGCCATTTCTCGCGTATTGCCGGTCCGCTTACCGGTCTCGTTGCTCGCGCAAGCCCGTCAGGGAAGTGGGTGCTCGTGAGCTATACCCTCAATGGCGCTATGCAGATGGAACTTATCAATACCGTGACGGGAAGCCTCTTTACCCTCCCGGTCGCAACTATTGCAGATAAATGTGTGTGGACGAGCAACGATTCAGCCCTCTATTGCGGCGTCCCATTGAACCCGCCCGCGGACACTGCCTATCCCGATGATTGGTATCAAGGGGTGGTGCACTTCTCCGATCGCATATGGAAGATAGACGCGGTGGGACGCTACGCGCAGCTCGTGCTTGATTTCAATAAGGAAACAAAAGATGTGTTGGACGCTGAAGCGCTCGCTATCGATCCGCTTGCTACCACCCTCGTCTTTGTCAACAAAAATGACGGCTCTCTTTGGAGCTACCAACTCTAGGGGTAAGGGATAAGGGGTAGGGTGTAAGTATGAAAGAAGGATTCAAATCGCTCATTGTGTGGCAAAAATCTATGGAGCTTGCCGACATTATCTTTCACATTACAAAAAGATTTCCAAAAGATGAGCTCTACGGGCTTACGAGCCAAATGCGCCGCGCAGCTGTTTCAATCCCGTCGAATATTGCCGAAGGAAGTAGGCGGTCGAGTAAGAAAGATTACTCTCAATTCCTAAGAATTGCCTGCGGTTCTACAGTAGAACTCGAGACACAACTTTTGCTCGCAAGTAAATGGTATCAACATGTATCGACAGTAGAAGCACTCTCTTTGATAGCTGAGATCGAGAAAATGCTCTCCACCATGATCCGAAAACTTGATGCGTGAATATTGTAGTTCCTTACCCCTTACACCTTATCCCTTACATCTGTATGTATGGTGCGGCGCACGTGCCATTCTTGAAGTGAGCCCGCGAGATTTGTCGCGATAAAATAGAGCGCGATTGCACCGGAAGTCGTGTAAGAAATAGTACCGATAAGGAATGGGAAGACGTATTTCAGCTGCATACCCATCACTTTCTGGAAGTCGCCCTGTATGCCGCCGCTATTATTTGAGGGGTGCATGGTGCCCTTGAGCGCCATATGCGCCTGGAGGAATTGCGTGAGGCCCGCAAGAATAGCGAGAATCATGCTCTTTCCCGCGACTGAAATGATGCCGAGGAATTGGAGCGAGATGGTGTGCGGAATGGGGGTTAGTGCGTACAAGCGCGCGGTGTTGATGGTCGAGAACGGTTCATAGTAGAAGACCCAGTAGAGCGCGAGCAGGACGGGTATCTGAATAAAAACGATGAGAATGCTCGCGAATGGGTTTACTTTCCCTTCACGATAGAGCGCGAGCGTCTCAAGAGCTATTTTTTCTTTGTTGTCTTTGTGTTCTTCTTTCAATGCCTTTATCTTCGGCTCGAGTATCTTCATCGCGCGCTGGGTGCGGGCCGCTGAAAGAGAGAAGGGAAGGAGTACGAGCCGAATGATGATGGTAAGTATGATGACCGCGATGCCGACATCTCCTCCGGGAATGAACGCTACGAGCGCTACGAGCGCGTTGTAGATGGGATTATAGAAAACCGCGTGAAAAAAAGCTGATATCACAAAGTAAGATTAAGGGTGGTTTTTAGAAAGTAGATGAGCGAGCTCTGTCTGGATGTCCTTGTAGGATACACTACTTGCGGACGAACGGGGAAAGACTATGAGGGCCGGCGGGAGAGGGAGGTCCCGAAGGGCTGCAAGGACTCGCCGTTTTATGCGATGCCGGGTGACGGAAAGGCGGGCGACCTTTTTTGGTACGACGACCGCATATCCCCGTACCTCCCTAGGAATAACGATCGAGAGGTTTGCTGATGAGAGGCGCTGACCGCTTTTGAGCGCGGCGGGGAATAGGGAGCGGGGCAACCGTTCTCGACGTGAAAACACAAGGAATTACGCCGCGAGCTTGGCGCGACCGACGCGACGACGGGCTTGTACTATCTTGCGTCCGGAGGCCGTTTTTGCCCGGGCGAGGAACCCGTGGGTAGTGGCGCGCTTCTTTTTCTTCGGTTGGTAGGTTCGTTTGGTTGCCATGAAAGAATTAGGTTATACACATGATACTAACAGTTTTTTCACGAAACGCCACTGGTGCCTTTCTTCCTTGGTCAGCGTATACTCCAAACACTATGGACAAAGGAAATCCTCGAGAGCTGTGGGAATATGTGCTTACACAGGTCGAGCTTTCCATATCAGCGGCAAATTTCAATACCTGGTTCCGTAATAGCTTCATTGTGAAGATAGGGGAGGATGGGGTCATCTTTATTGGGGTGCCGAGCCAGTTCTTCAAGGATTGGTATCTCAAGAAATTCCATTCCCTCATTCTGAAGATCGTTCGCGACGTGTCCTATGAGTTCCGCAATATCGAATATCTCATTGTGAAGGATGAACACCGTAAGATCCCGAAAGAAACCAAGAATACGAATGCGCGCGGAGCCCTAGAACTCCCGCTCGATGAGTTTTATATCAACAAAAGCGACAATCTGAACCCGCGCTACACGTTTGATACGTTCGTCATTGGGTCGTTCAATAATCTCGCGTATGCCGCCGCGCAAGCGGCGCTGACGCGTCCCGGTATCACGTACAACCCGCTTTTTATTTACGGCGACACGGGACGCGGTAAGACGCATCTCATTCAAGCCATCGGCAATCAATTCAAGAAACAATATTCGGGGCGTAAAGTGTTCTATCTCACCTCCGAAAAATTCGCTATCGATTATACCGACTCTGTGCAGGCAGGGACTGCAAATCGTTTCAAGGATAAATATCGCCAGTATGATCTTCTTATCATGGATGATGTGCAGTTCCTCTCGAAAAAAGAAAAGACGCAGGAAGAGCTTTTCCATCTCTTCAATGCGCTCCATGATACGAATAAGCAGATAATCTTCTCTTCAGACCGTTCGCCCGCATCTATCCCTGATATTGCAGAGCGCCTCAAGGGCCGTCTTGCGAGCGGTATGGCGGTTGATATTAGTGAGCCGGACCCGGAGTCCCGTATGGCTATTGTGCGGAAAAAAGCCGCTTCTCACGACATTATCCTTTCTGATGAGGTAGTTGAGTATGTTGCGACCTCAATGTCCGGCTCTATTCGTGAATTGGAAGGAATGGTGAATAGTATTATTTGCCATGCGCAGGTAAAGGGCTTCGCGCCGGATATCGCCGAAGTGCGTCAATCCCTCCGCTCATTCACGCGGCCACAGAAGAATATCTCGGTGAAAAATATCGTCGATAAGGTCGCTGAATATTATGGTATCGATGAGGAAAGTATTTATGAAAAAACTCGGAGAAGGGAAGTGGTGCGGCCGCGACAAGTGATCATGTATATTCTTCGAGAAGATTTTAGTATTTCGTATCCGACTATCGGAACAAAACTTGGTGGACGTGACCATACGACGGTTATCCACTCTTGTGAGAAAATAAAGCGTGAAGTAATTGTGGATAGTGAGTTGGCAAAGGAAATTCAAAATATACGGACCCTCCTTGTATGAACATTTCTACATACTTATTCACAGCTTATATATCTCCGTGGTGTCAAAATAGGCAGGTATTTACTTACTTTTTTCGCCTATCCCCATTATCAACTATACTAATAGGGTCTGTATGAATATTTCAATAGAAAAAAAAGAATTCTCTGAAGCAGTGCATATCGTCTCTCGTTTTGCAGAACGAAAAACAGGAACACTTCCTGCACTCTCTTCAATACTTATTCTCGCGAACGATGATGGTATAAAGATGCGTGCCACAAATCTTGAAACGGGTATAGATCTAAAACTACATGGGGACGTAAAGGCTGATGGAGTTGTCGCAATTCCTGCAACCCTTCTCCAGCAAATAGCGAGTTCCCTCACCCATGAGGGAAGAATAACTCTCGAACATACTGGAGACATTATTTCCCTCACAAGTGGTACGGGAAAAAGCTCTATAAAAACCGTTCCCTACGATGATTTCCCCTCAATCCCTTTTCCAGAGAATCCAAAAAATAGGATAGTGCTTCCCGGAGTACTCCTCCGTACTCTTTTCACCTCAGTGGCATCATGTGCCTCGTCATCGACGGTTCGTCCTGAACTTGCAAGTCTCTATCTCTCCATAGAAGGAGGGGTACTCACCGCGGTCGCAACGGATTCCTTCCGGCTTGCAGAAAAGAAAGTACCCCTCTCAAATAAAGGAACACAAGGGAAGTTCCTTATCCCAGCAAAAAATGCACTCGAGATAGCTCAAGCGCTCCCGGATGACGATATTATTATGCCGTTCGATGAGCACCAATGTGCCTTCGTGGGGAATATGGGAATGCTCGTCTCACGACTCACGAATGCTACCTATCCGGATTATCGGCAGATCATACCGAAAGAATCGGTCGTCGAAGCGATCATCCTCCGAAAGGATTTTGAAGCGGCACTAAAGCGAACCATGATCTTTTCAGATTCTTTCCAAAAAATCCGTATCAGCTTCGATCCAAAGAAAAATTCTTTCTCTTTCTTTGCACGAAATGCTGATATCGGAGAATCAACAGAGACGCTTGGAGCGCAAATATCAGGGAGCGCGCTCGATCTCTCATTCAATCATCGGTATCTTTAACAATACTTTCACTCACTTCTGCGGAAAGCCTTTCTCTCCTCGCAGCAGGCATCGGACGCCCGCTCATCATAAAAGGTGTCGGTGATACCTCACTTCTGTATCTGGTGTCTCCGATGAATCAATAACTTAAGGTGTGGTACTAGGAGCTGAATACGAGAGCGGGACGGGAAGCATCACGCCGCCATAAAAATATTCAGGGTGCGAAGCATACCAAGACGAGACGCCATATTCCCAATACGCGAATTGCGGGTCTTGCGTAGGATCAGCAAGCGGCGGCCCTTGAGGATTATTTTTATCGGTCCAATAGAGGAGATCATGGGGAGCGATGGTTCCTGAAGCGTCGGGTATGCGCCAATTCCCCTGCAACATTTGAGGGACGGTGTTAGGAATGGGACTCGGCTCTCCAAAATAGGTCTTCGGATATTTCGAGAGCGCATACGCCATCGCCTCATGCCACATCGGCGCCGCAATGAAGCCGGCGATAGATTTCACCATTTTCGAATTATCGTTATTACCAGCCCAAACACCGAGTGCGACCGAAGGGGTATAGCCGATAACCCATGCATCACGGGTGTCGTCGGTCGTACCCGTCTTTACGGCGACATCATACCCTTGGAAGGAAAGGGGGGAATCAAGCGGATATTCCGGCAGGCGCGCCGGTGCATCAGAAAGCATCGCTGACATATCGCGCGCGATATTTTCCGGCACTGCACGCGAGGGTTGTGCAGCATACTGCATAAGAACGTTCCCTTGGGCATCATCGACCTCAAGTATACCGGTAGGCGTATTCAACACCCCATCATTCGCAAAGGCCGCATACGCGCCCGTGAGGTCAAGGAGACGTACTTCGCCGCCGCCGAGCACGAGGGTGAGGCCATACTGGCTTGGATCACCAAGCGTGGTGAGGCCGAATGATTTCGCAAGGTTTATCGCATTCTGTATGCCGACCAGATACAAGGTTTTGATGGCGGGGATGTTGATCGATTGCGCGAGTGCCGTCTCAAACGTCATCGGGCCGCGGAAGATGCTATCGAAGTCAGACGGGGCGTAGCAGGGCGGCGTGTTGTTGAAATTATCCGATGGCTGACACGCGGTCGAGAATTGCGTCGGCGTATCAAAGATGACGGTGTCGCGCGTATAGCCATGCATAAGGGCGAGCGAATAGATAAAGGGCTTCATGGTAGAACCCGGCTGCCGAAGCGCAAGGGTGGCGTTATATTGTCCGTCAATGGCCGTATCGAAGAAATCCCGAGAACCGACCATAGCGAGAATTTGTCCGGTCGCGGGGTCAATAGCAACGAGCGAAGCATTCGAGGCCTTGAAATTCTTCACATTGCGCAATGCATAGGCATTCACGATCGACTCGGCTTTCACCTCAAGATCCGCATCAAGTGTCGTCGTCACCTTCAGCCCCGATATAAGGGCACTCGAGCCATACATTGTTTCGAGCTGGTTGAGGATGTAGAAAACGAAATGCGGAGCGATGATCGCATTCTGTGCAGCGGTCGCGAAGCTCACCTTCTCTCCTTTCGCATTTTCGTAGATAGTATCATCGATAAAGCCAAGGGTATGCATGCGCTCGAGTACCAGGTCCTTGCGCGCATCAAGTTCAGCTCGATGGGTGCCGTAGGGTGAATAGTACGAAGGTGCTTGGATCATCGAAGCGAGATACGAGGCCTCGGCGAGCGTTAGATCCTTTGCAGGGATGCCAAAATAAGCTTCAGAGGCGGCCTCGATGCCATACAGCATGCCGCCATAGGGAATATTATTGAGATAGGTTTCGAGGATTTGGTCCTTCGAATACACTTGTTCGAATTTGATCGCAAGCACCCATTCATGAATTTTACGGATGATGCTCTTCCGATTGGTGAGTAGGGTGTTCTTCACCACTTGCTGGGTGATAGTTGAGCCGCCTTGGGAAAGAGAGCCACCGAATGCATCGGCAAGCATGGCGCGGAAAATTGACGTAAGGCGGATCCCCCCATGCTCATAAAAACTCGAATCCTCGATAGCTATCGTGGCATTGATAGTGTTCGGTGATATGTCGGAAATGGGGATGACGTTCCGTTTGGCATCTCGGTTGTAGTCATAGAGAAGGACCTGACCCGTTCGGTCATATATCTTGGTCGACTGATCAACCTGCCGGGAAGCGAATGAGCTGATGTCGGGCACCGGGGTGAGTGCGACCGCGACAAAGATGCCGCCCACCGCAAAGAATCCGAGCCCGAGGAGAGCGAGAGCGGATGCGATGAGAGTATGCCGCCACGAAATGTGTCGACCGGTCATGGCGCGTATGGTAACACAAAGCCCCGCTACCGCGGGGCTTTTCCATTTCTTTCACTACCACTCGAACTCAGGTTCGTGTCCTGCTTCACTGGTTTCTTCCTCGTCGGTAAGTAGTCCCGTATCTAGAATTTCTCCATCATCATCCATATGAATGTATTTAAGATGCCCCGAGAGGGACGGATACATTTGAGCAAATTATTTTCCATATGCAAGCACTTCTGCAGCATGGTGTGGATTAGTGTCGCGAGAGGCCGGCGGCAAGCGCGGTGATACCGAGCGCTATAGCATCCAATTCATCATCGAGACGCTTCTTTTTTGGTAGCGTCAGAAGTTGCGGGATCATGTGCGCGACCGCAGTTTTATCAGCACCACCGTAGCCGGTAACCGCAAGTTTTATCTGTTGTGGCGAATACTCCATGACGGGCAGAGCGGCAACGCCAGCAGCCGCGAGGATAGCCCCGCGCGCCTCCGCGACGCCGATGGCTGTTTTCTTATTGATACTGAAAAAGAGCGTCTCGATAGCGAGCATACCCGGCTCGTATTCCTTGATGGCGGCAGTGACCGCTTGCCACACCTGCGCAAGACGATCTTCTCGTGCTCCTTTATCGGGAAGGATGCAATCGCTCCAGATGAGCGTCGGACGCGACGGATCGCCCTCGACGACAGCGATGCCGAGTCGGTCGTAGCCCGGATCAATCGCCAGTATCCTCATCGCTTGTAGTCTCGTATCCTCGCGCGTTGGTAAAGATTTGTTGGACATCTTCATGCTCATCGAGTGCTTCGAGAATCGCAGCAAGCTTTTCTTCATCGGTGCCCGAGATCTCAGTGAGGGGTTCGTTCGGGACATAGGCTGCACCAACTTTCGTAAAGGCCCAGCTCGCTGAACCCGGTGCGGCGACCTCGAAACCCATTTTTGAAAAGAGATGCTTTATCTCGGGCGTCGTTCGATTCTTATTGTCAGTGAGGGCGTCGACCATGATTGCGACACCTGCGGGACCGTATGCTTCGTACATCACCTGCTCGAGGTTACCAGAATCTTTCGATGCACCCTTGGTAACTGCGCGTTCGATATTTTCCTTCGGCATATTGACTGCCTTTGCGCGCGCTATGGCGGTTGCGAGGCCGGGTGCCGAGAGGATACCGTTCGCTTTCTTTGACTCCATAGCGATAAGGCGCGCATAGCGTGAGAAGACGCGGCTCCGTGCGGCATCAGTCACGCCTTTCTGGCGTTTTATTTGAGACCATTTACTGTGTCCGGACATATATGAGATATACTATACCAATCAAATTATGGCTACGCTCTGGCGCACTCTTTTAAGGATCTTACTTAGTACTATTGTCTTCTTGGCCTCCTTCGTACTTCTCACAATTGCAATGTCTCCATCACAATGTGCGGTGATGGGTATCGGAAGCTCTACAGCTCATATCGTATTTAATAATGATCGATGGTACTGCAACGTTCTTAGTTCGCCGATGATGTATCTTATTCTCTTGGGGGTACCTTTGTTTTTGTCAGTATTTACTTACAAAAAATACCCATTACCTTAGAAGAATCAGAAAAGATTGGGTTCGCCTTCGAGATAGGAGCGACCCGATTCCGTAAGGATGCGGCCACGCGGGGAACGTTCGATGAAGCCGAGGCGGAGCAGGTAGGGTTCGTACACATACTCGACCGTGTCGGCGTCTTCGTGGAGTGCGGCCGCGAGTGCGGTAACGCCCGCTGGCCCGCCGCGGAAACTCTTGAGAAGCGTTTCGAGATACCGCCGGTCATCTTTGGTGAGCCCGTGCGCGTCGATGCCAAAGAGCGCGCACGCTTCATCGCAGAGTGCGGCAGAGAGCTTGCGGTCATGGACTTCGGAGAAATCACGCACGCGTTTGAGAAGTGCATTTGCGACGCGCGGCGTCGCGCGGCTCCTCGCCGCGACCCGTTCGATAACTTCGTCGGGAGCTTCAAGTCCGAGAAGGAGTGCCGAGCGGCGGATGATATCGCGCAAGTCTTCGTCGCTATAAAAATCAAGTTGGAACGTGCCGCCACCGAAGCGCGAGCGTAGCGGTCCGGAGAGTTGCGCGACGCGCGTCGTCGCACCGATGAGGGTGAAAGGGGAGAGTGCGAGTTCGACGGTGCGTGCGGACGGACCCTTTCCAAGCACGATATCCAAATGCCCCGACTCGAGGGCAGGGTAAAGGAGTTCTTCTATTTTATGCGAGAGCCGGTGTATCTCGTCGATGAAAAGGACGGTGTTCGGTTCGAGGTTGGTAAGAATAGCGGCGAGGTCGCCGGCGCGTTCAATAGCGACCCCGGAGGTGCTTTTGAGCGGCACTTCGAGCGTTGTCGCGACTAAGTGGGCGAGCGTCGTCTTGCCAACACCAGGCGGGCCGTAGAAAAGAATGTGTTCCGGCATGCCGCCGCGCTTTTTTGCGGCATCAATGGCGATGCGCACATTTGCTTTTACCTGCCGTTGGCCCACATACTCATCCCAATGACTCGGTCGAAGCGCCGCGTCTATCGAAGAGGGAAGCGATACGAGGTTGTCGAGAGGTCTTGACATAAAAATGCTATAATGCTAGCATTCTATCATAGTTCTTGCGCCTCGGCATTCGCCACAGGAGTGGCAAATGTCTCGGCATAAGTGTTCCCTTATCCTGTTCATACTCCTCTAGGCAAGGCTTGACGGCTTCGGGCGTTTCCCCAAGGACTTTTTGGTCCGACACTCCGGTGTTGGCGCTGGGAATCTCCTCAGGTGTCTCGTCCACCCCGCATTTATGCGGGTTTTGCCTTGAGGACTATGTACGGGATTTTTGTTTTTCAGCGCGGGAGGTCGACGGTATTGATGACTTCGGAGAGGGACGTGACGCCGTTCAATGCTTTGATGATGCCGTCTTGCGCCATGGTGAGGTAGCCCTGTTTGCTCGCTAACTTCGCAATTTCATTTTCAGGAGGACTGTCGCGCAGGAATGACGCGAGCTCGTCATCCATAAAGATGGCTTCGTAGAGGCCGATACGCCCGTGGTAGCCAGTCTCGTCTTCATTTGCCGGAGCAGGCTCCCACACCGTTTCTATTTTTTCCGGAACGAGTGTCTTGTCGGAGAGTGTCTCAAATATTTTTCCTATCATCTCTTTTTCTTCCGCGGTGAGCGGGCGCTCTTTTTTCTTGTCTGGGTCAAGTTTGCGAATGAGGCGCTGCGCCATGGAAACGGTGACGGCCGAGCCGAACGACCTCGAGTCCGCGCCGAGGTCCGCGAGGCGCGGGAACGTGCCGGCGGCGTTGTTGGTGTGCAGGGTGGAGAAGACGAAGTGGCCGGTAAGTGCCGCCTGAATGGCGATATTCGCGGTCTCGCCATCGCGTATTTCGCCGACCATGATGATGTCCGGGTCCTGGCGCACAATGGACTTGAGCCCTTCGGAAAAGGTGTACTTCTCTCCCTCGACCTGCGTCTGTACGATGCCGTCGAGGTGGTATTCCACCGGGTCTTCGATGGTGATTATCTTTGTTTCCGGCGAATGTATTTCGCGGAGGAATGAATAAAGCGTCGTCGTCTTACCACTTCCAGTGGGACCGGTGGTGAGCAGCATGCCGTTTGGGCGTCGGATTTCCTTCTCAAGGCGTGCGAGAAGCTTCGGGTGGATGCCGAGCTCTTTGTACGAGACTTTGGTCGATTCAGGGTCGAGAATACGCATCACGATGGATTCGCCGTAGTTGCCGGGAATGAATGATGCGCGTATTTCTATCTGCGCCTCGCCTCGCGCGATGCTGAAGCGTCCATCCTGGGCTCGGTCAGTGATGTTGAGCTTCACGCCGGAGAGAAGCTTGATACGCGAATTGAGCTGGTGATAGGTTGCGGGGTCGAAGAGGTAGGCATCAGAGAGAAGCCCGTCAATGCGCAGGCGCAGAAGCGTCTTGTCTTCTCGAGGCTCAAAGTGAATATCGGAAGCGCGCAGCGCAAAAGCTCCTGCGAGGACGAGCTCGAAGAGATGGGTGACGCGATCAAGCGACTTGAGGCCCATAGCAGCATCAAGCTGCTCCGTGAGCGCGCTCCGCGTTTTGGTATCGCTCGTAAGCTTCGCGAGTGTCTCCGGTGCGACCGTAAACATGCCGACTTTTGATTCAGCCGCATACGAGAGGTCGGCGTAGCGTTCAAGCGCTCGGTCGAGGCTCTTTTTTGAAACGAGGAATTCTTGCACACGGAATCCGTCTTCAGTGAGCTTCTCTTTGAGTTTTGCGAGCGCGGGGTTATTCGGATTGTGTACCGCAAGCGAGAGTTCTTTTGCTACCTTGGTGAAAGCAGCCGCTTCGGCGAGCCGCGCCTGTTCCTCAGGAATGACGCGAAGCGCGTCGGTGTCTATCTGTCTCAGCGAAAGGTCGGCATAGCCTATGCCGTATTTCTCGGAGAGGATGTTAGCGACATCCTCCTCTTCGCGCTCGCGCACCTGCGCAAGTTTCGTCTCCTCGTTCTTGATATCAAATGGCAGATCCATCCGCCTATGATAGCCGACAAGTGGCTCAAAGAGCAGGGGCTTGACAAATAAGTATTTATGATGCTATTATAAATGTAGTCCAATCGCCCAGGAGGCATCCATCATGAGAATCGTATTTGTTCTTTTCGCTCTAGTACTGCTCGTCGGTTGCGGGGGCTATCCAGTTCGACAGCAGACGTACACGGACGTGCAAACGCGAACCGTTTGCGGTCCTTCAGGGGACTGTCGTACGAGCTACCGAGAGACGGTTACGACGGTTGTGCCGCCCTCAGCATCTGCGCCGATGCCGATGACCTCGACGTTTGTCATTTTCAGCGGGGCGACGTATTCGGCGCCGTACTTTGTTGCGCCGGCTGCCCCCTCGTCCTGCTGCTTCGGCAGGTGGTGGCGGTAAGCCTTCTGCGCCTGTTTCGCTCTAAGCGGAACAGGCGCTTTTCCTTATTCGGCGGTACAATTATTTGTGCAATGGAGAAAACAATAGGAACTCTTTTGGAGCTGGATGCCGAAGCGGCGCGTTTTGTGCAGTCTCTTGCGCCTGCCGCGGGCGGCGCCACTTTCGTGACGCTTTCGGGTGAGCTTGGGGCGGGGAAGACTGCCTTTACAAAAGCGGTCGCGAGGGCGCTTGGTGTCGAAGAGACGGTCACGAGCCCGACTTTCGTACTCGAAAAAATCTACCTGCTCGCAGATGAGCAGCCATTCAAGCGTCTTATCCACATAGATGCGTACCGGCTCGAGAAGGGAGCCGACCTCGCCCCGCTCGGTTTTGACGAACTGATGCAAGACACGGACAATCTTATTTTGATTGAGTGGCCGGAGAAAGTAGCGGATGCGCTCCCAACTCCTGCAGTGAAAATATCACTCGTTCCGCACCCCGATGGTTCACGTACAATTGCATATGGTGGCTAAAAAATTGACCACGAAGAAACGCATCGTGCTTCTCGATACGCACGCGATTATTCACCGCGCATATCACGCACTCGCGGCGGCAGACTTGACCAGTCCCACGGGCGCACCCACCGGTGCACTCTACGGCCTCGTGTCGATGTTGCTGAAAATAATTGCCGATCTCAAACCCGACTATATCGCCGCCTGTTACGACTTGCCGAAGCCGACCATCCGCCACGAGGCCTATGAGGGGTACAAAGGGACACGAGTGAAGATAGAGGATGCGCTCGCGCTCCAACTCCATGAATCACGCAAAGTATTCGAGGCATTCTCCATCCCTCTGTATGAACGGGAAGGGTTTGAGGCCGACGACCTGCTCGGTACCATCGCGCATGAATTGCGGAACAAAAAAGATGTTGATGTCATTATCGCGTCGGGCGACATGGATACCTTGCAACTCGTCGATGATAATCGTGTCCGTGTCTATACGTTGAAGAAGGGCATCAATGACACCATCTTGTATGACGAAAAGGCGGTTCTCGAACGCTTCAACTTCCTTCCCGCACTTATTCCCGATTGGAAAGGACTTCGCGGGGACCCATCCGACAACATCAAAGGTGTCCCCGGCATCGGCGAAAAGACCGCAACCGAGCTCATCACGAATTTCGGCTCCATCGAGAAAATATACGCGGCACTCAAGAAAGGCGACAAAGCATTCCTGGATAAAGGGATCAAAGCACGCATGATAGGCCTCCTCAGGGAACACGAAGAGGACGCTCGTTTTTCTAAATCGCTTGCGACGATACGTCTCGACGCACCCATTGCTTTCGCGCTCCCGGAGTACGTTTGGAATAAAAATGTCGATATGAGAAAGATCCTCGCTCTCTTCGACGAGCTCGGCTTCCGTTCACTCCGAGATAGGGCACGTACTATCCTGTCTCACTCTCTCGGTGAGGAGCATGTTTCCGAAGAGGCATCGAACATAGTGACCGAGGAGGTAGACCCGAGCCGCTTCAAGCAAGCGCAGGCCAAACTCTGGCTTCTCGCATCCGATTTTACGAACCCAACTCTCGATGACATTCTCGCGTATACGAAGAAGACCGCATTTGAGGAAGCGGATACCGAGCTTTCCACGTTGTTGCGCGATGCCGGCAGATTGAATGAAGTATACGAAAAAATAGAGAAGCTACTCATTCCAGTCATCGACAAGATGGAAAAGAGAGGGGTCCTTATCGACCCCTCGGTACTCGGCGAGCTCGCCAAGAAATATCGCGCCGAGCTTGAAGGACTTGAGGGTCAGATATACAAAGCCGCTGGCCGCGAATTCAACATAAGTTCCCCCAAGCAATTGGGCGATATTTTGTTCGACGAATTGAAGCTCATTCCCGACAAACACAAGAAAACCGCGGGCGGACAGCGTTCCACACGCGAAAGCGAGCTCGAGAAAATACGCGACATGCATCCCATCATCGGTGAGATACTTGAGTATCGTGAGCTCAAGAAGCTTCTCTCGACCTATATTGATAATCTTCCGCCGATGCTTGATGCGGAACACCGCCTGCATGCCGAGTTCCTACAGACCGGTACTACGACCGGCCGCATGGCATCCCAAAATCCGAACCTCCAGAATATTCCGCTGCATTCCGAGCGTGGTCAGGCAATACGACATGCCTTCATAGCACCGGACGGATTTGAGCTCGTGTCGCTCGATTACTCGCAAATAGAATTGCGGCTCGCCGCCATTCTTTCCGACGATGAGAAATTGTGCGCGATATTCAGGAGCGGGAGAGACGTGCACCGCGAGGTAGGCGCGCAAGTATTCCATGTCGCTCCGGAAGACGTCGATCAGGAATTGCGTCGCCGCGCAAAGGTCATCAACTTCGGCATCCTCTATGGCATGGGTGTGAACGCGCTTCGTCAACAACTCGGTTCAACGACCGCCGAGGCGCATCAATACCTGGAAGATTATTTCTCGACATTCAAAACGCTTTCGGAGTACCTCGAGAGCACGCGCGGATTCGCGCGCAAGCACGGCTACACCGAAACGCTTTTCGGGCGCCGCCGCCAATTCCCCGAAATGAAATCATCGCTACCGTATGTGCGCGCACAGGCGGAACGCATGGCGATCAATGCGCCGATCCAAGGCACCCAAGCGGACATCATCAAGCTCGCGATGGTACACGTCGATGAGATGCTTACGAAAGAGCACGCACAAGAGGATGCCTATCTTCTGCTTCAGGTGCACGACGAACTCGTGTATGAGATACGCAAGGAACGCACACAGGAATTGAGCGCGCAGATACAAAAGGTAATGGAATCGGTCTTGCCGGAATCCGAGACGCATGGGGTGCCCATTCTCGCCACCATGAAGCACGGCCCCAACTGGGGCGAGATGCACCCGA